>Ga0210044_10001243_pt1 | contig 38784 bp, 37 predicted proteins | sample CryGey13umfilter_2_FD_183959 | JGI IMG/M metagenome (GOLD analysis project Ga0210044, IMG submission 183959) | Groundwater microbial communities from aquifer in Utah, USA - Crystal Geyser 4/9/14 3 um filter (SPAdes) (version 2) | ecosystem: Environmental > Aquatic > Deep subsurface >... | reverse complement strand
ACTTTGAAAATTACGCACTCGAACTTGGATGGCCATCATCTACTCCGAATCTTCGTCTACTTCAACCCTAGGGGCGTCACCAAGAAGAGTGTCCTCCATCTCGGCAAGGAGAGTACCCACATCATCAATGTCCTCAAGGTCATCTTCTGTGAAGGTGCCTTGGCCCAGGAACGGTAGGACCTGATGGTAGAGGGCCTGGAAGTCGTCGGGGTTCGCTTCCAGATGCTCGCGGAACTGGTTGACACCTTGCTTGTTGATCAAGCCACTGGGGCTATTCCACTCCATCCAAGCACCCTTCTTCTTGATGATGTTGTGGGCGCTGGCGATCTCCATTACTGAACGCATATCATCAATTCCTGTACCCCATCGAATGTAGAAGGCCTCCTCTCGTCCCTGTGAAGACGAGAGCTTGCACTTGATCACCTTGGCGCGAATGATGCCACCGGTAACCCGCTCGTCCTTCTTGTGCGTAAGGGCGTTATACAGGTTGGACTTCTCATTCTTGACGCGACGAAGCTCCAAACGAACCGAGGAGTAGAACTTCCACGCGTTACCTCCCTGAGGCTGGGTGGTTGGACCATTGCTTGGCATGGTGGAGATCTTAGCTCGAATCTGACTAATCCCCAGAACAGCCGTACCCTTGCGGGCAATGATGCTCTTCAGGTTTGGCAGCTCCATGGACCAGACCGCCTGCAGGTCTCCGACCTTTGCCTGCTCACCTGCATCTGACATCTCACGGTTGGCAATGCGTGCAGGCACAGCCGCACCGACAGAGTCAAACACAATCAGGTCTACTCCGGCGGAGGCATAGATCATGGCGAGCTTGATTCCATCCTCAAGCGTGTTTGGCTGTACCAATTCAAACTTGGTGGGGTCCGAAATAGGAACCCCTAAGGCTGCAGCATAGTCTGGGACAATGTCATTCTCCCAGTCAATGTAGAGAACCGTACCACCCTGAGCACAGGTCACCGCCGCGGCCGTCAGAGCTAGTGTGGTTTTTCCTGCACTTTCATGGCCCCATAGCTGGGACACACGACCTCTTGGGAGCCCTGGACAAGGGCGAACGCCAAAGGAATTTGCATCACCACCAATGAGGTAGTCAATGATAAGGGACCCGGTAGGTAGGTGGGGGAGTGGCTCCTTCAGCAGATCTGGATTCAACTCTACTCGCCACTCTGCTTCTGGCTTCTTGAGAAGTGTGACTGCTGCAGCACGAGCCAGCGCCAAGGTGCCATTCTTTGGCTTTGGCTGTGCCTGTGCCGTGCTCGTTGTGCCTTTAACTCGTGCCATCTGGGGCTCCTAGGTCTCTTTGGACCAATTGAAAAATCGTTCATCTTCGCGGTACAAAACACCCTTTAATTGAACTTTCCCCGCCTTTGCCCCTCGAACATACCGATGAATATCCAAGAACATCTTCCGCTCTCTAGCGGTCAGGTCTCTCTCTTTGAGAGAGCCTGCCTGGAGAAGCCAAAAACGGGCACCAAGGCGGGCAGCCAGATAGGCGTCTGCTTCGTTGTGGTTCCATGTACCACCACCAGTGTCTGCCTTTGCGGCATCCACCATATCAGCCTTCATCATCTTCCAACCCTTAGGGCGACCCAAGGAATCGAAAGCATGGCCTTTGATCTGGCCCGGAGACCAGAACACCACATCCTGTTTCTCTAACTTAAGAGCTTCACAGGTGTAGAGGAACAGACCATACATGCCCTCTGACCACAAATTGTTGAACACCGGGAATTCCAGAGAGACCTTGTCAGGTCTTAATTCCTGTACAAGGGCTCTAAGAGCCTCCCGTTGTTCAACATAGCGGTCAACGAAGAGCGTCTTACTGGATGTCTGGAAGCGACCTCGTTGGGGGCAACGATCACGCCCGATTGCTTCGGTGTCATGCATCCCCCAACCAAAGTTTGTCAAAGAGGGGTCGAGCCCAAGTACTCGCATATTTGCACCATCCCCCCCAATGAAAACCTAGTCGTCCAGCAAACCAGAGAGCAGCTCTGCGACATTTTCTGAAGAAGCTCCCACAGGGCCTGCGGGACGGGGTCCGCCGCCAGGAGCACCACTAAGCTTCTCACGAATCTGATCAATCGTCAGATCTCGTGCAAGATCTGTCTTGAGATTGTCAGCCACCAAAGCCACCTGCTCGGTGATCTGCTGAGCAACAGCCTTGCTCCGCTCATTGCCATTTGCCAAGGTACGGAATAGGCTCTCCTTACACGGAGAGATATCCATCTTCTGGTAGGTGGTGTCCGTACAGGTGATGGTGAGGTCGTACTCACTCAGAGGGAACTGGTCATTGCGACGCTTCAGCACGTCGTACTTATCTGCGCTGAAGACCCACGGCATGGCCTGATACTCCCCACGAGCAAAGGCTTCCTTGTCCAAGCGACCATTTCGGTCGGTCGGCCACACAACAATGACCGTTGCTACGGCCTGCTTAGCAGGCGCGCCTGCGATCTTGGCATACTCAGGCCCTTTGTTCAGGAAGTACCCAACACCCGCAAGGTAGAGTCGGAGGCATCCAGAGAAACGGACAATATCCGCACCCTCCTTATCCTTACCAAGCCAGGGAAAGGAAACACGGTAGGTTTCTCCTTCCTTGCCCTTGAACTTCTTGGACTTTTGGGTAATGACTTCATCACCACCATCAAACGTGAAATCCATGAACGCATTGTCAGCCATCTTCTTCTCCTGTTCTGCGACACTAGGTCAGAGGTAATAGGAACGGGTGTCGCCCGTATTGTTACCCGGTTACGGTTTAGAAAAAACCACTCTCACATAGAAAACATGTCGATTAGGGAATCCATATCCACTTCATCAAGGCTTGGAGAAGGATTGGCAGCTTCCTCTGGTTGGAACGCTGAAAAAATCTGATCCACTGCATCATCAGACTTCACTTCGGGGATGGACAGTGGCTCTTCTGGAGTCCCTCCTCCAAAAGTGGAACTCAAAAAGTCACCCAAGGTCTCCTCAGTAGGAGGGTTGACTTCTTCTTGAGTCTCTTCACCTGAACCTAGGGCATCGAGGACTGCATCCAAGTCCTCAGGTGCCTCTTGCTCTTTGGACTCGGGATCAGAAGTAGGATTGGAGACTTCCCAATCCAAGTTGCCTGCGGAAGCCGCCTCGACTTCCGCCATGATAGCTAGGATCTCAGGGCTGGTCTCCTCATCCTCTTCCATCCATGAAGCATCCTCTGGTGAGATTGCTACCTCACTGGAATCAGCCAGTACTGCCTGAACCTGCTGCAAAGCATTGCGGGAGATGTGCGGTGCAGCATCCAGCCTAGGGGGGGTCTGGACACCGGGAGGAGCCTTAGACCCCCACTTGGCACCAATGGACACCTCACTCTCACAGAGTGAGCGTTGTTCACGCAACCTGCTCTGGATATCCCTCAAGTCGGCTCGCTTTGCTTTGATAACGGTCATCACCATTTCGAGGTCCTGGATGGAAACCTCCATCTGGATCAGATCTTCTCGAGCATCCCGAAGCTTCATTGTTGCCATTGCTTCACGGTCTGCTACGTTGCGCCCAGAACGGACTTCAGGATCGTTGGCAAATAGATCCTGCTTTTGCAGGTCGAAGTCCAATTGGCTGGTACGGAACATTCGCTTGTACAGCGAAAGATCCTGGGATACCTGAAGGAAAATCCGCTCACACTTGGTGAGCATCCCTCGTGCCTGTGCAACCTTTGCTGCCATCCTCTTTGGACCATATGCCAAAGGGTCGGTATCCAAGTCCACTTCCATGGACTCCAATGAAGTGAAAACACCTGTAATAGTGGCCTCATTAACCACAGGCAAGCCTTTAATTGTCAAAGCAAATCCTCCTGTTAGAGAGCACACCCTACCTCTAGCTGAGGAGGCTGCTCCGGATAATGCGGGAATAACTCTTCTTGAGATCTTCTGCCACAGAATCAAATTGCTCTTTGGTTAAGGCACCATTGGCATAGGCTGTGCGGTATGCAGCTAGATCAGCCTGCATAGCCAAAAGGCTATGTGCCGTCGTGGCTTCCTTAATTGTCATACCACCCTGCGAAGACGCTTCCTGATCTTCCATCGTCAGGTTGAGGTCTGCTCCAGGGCCACTTTCTTGAATACTATCCCAAGCTGCGGAGAACCCAGCAAAAAACTCACCCTTAGGGGTCTTCACTGCCCTTGTGGCAACAACCTTGGTTACTCGCATCTTGCCATTCACACGAGCAATATGAGCTCGCATCTCATCATGTGTCATATTGTCCACCTTTTGGGGAGGGGGTGTCATGGGTTAACCATGACACCCCGAATACCCGAACAGGGGCATTACTTCTTGTCCTTAGCAAAAGAAATAGCCAATCGGTCAGGAAGTAATGTGTTCCTTACATCTTCTTGGCTGTTGTACACCGCACGGGTCAAGGCCTCATGCTGACCCACCAAGAAGACTCGCTTTTTGGCACGGGTGATCGCTGTGTAGAACAGGTTGCGCTGAAGCTGGTGGTAGAAACTCTTCACCATGGGCATCAGGATGATATCATACTCTTGTCCCTGGCTCTTATGCACGGTTACGGCATAAGCCAGTCGCAGGAACTTAGGTGCGTCCTTGAAGGCCAGTTGCACATGGACAACAGGAGGGCCATGTAGCTTGACCTCAACAAGTTGAGCCTTACGGTCGATTCGAACTACCTTGCCCACATCGCCATTGAAAATGTTCTTGTCATAGTTGTTCTTCACCACCATAACACGATCGTCCTCGCGGAGAACCTCAGAACCCAACCGAATCTCCTGCAACCCCGGTGCCCCTGGGTTAAGGATAGTCCTTAACCGCTGATTAAGGTTGGTCACACCCAGAACCCCCGCATGTTTTGGAGAGAGCACCTGGAAGTTCTCTCGTAGAGTGTACAACTTGGTGGCGAGCTGCACAACAATCTCCAGAATCCGCTCCTCATCACTGGACTCCAGAAGGACGAAGTCCGAATCCTTCGTTCGACCATAGGTGGGCACTTCACCACGGAACGTCGCATGTGCGGCCAAGACAATCCCAGAGGTCTCCTCTTGGCGGAAGATCTCTGTCAAGTTGACCGTAGGGAACTTCTCTGACTGGATCATGTCGCGAAGCACATTCCCCGGCCCAACGGATGGCAACTGTGCAGGGTCCCCAACAAAGACCAAACGAGCATGCGGGTCTGTGCAGGACAGCACACGGTACAGAAGGTGCGCATCCAGCATGGACACCTCATCTACCAGAATCACTTTTGCAGGGTGAGGGTTGGAAGGGCCATAGCCCCACTCTTCCTCTGAACTGTCTGAACTCTCCACGTTGGAGGAAGCCCCCACGATGCCCACATAGGAAGACTCTCTCTCCTCCCCGTTGTCCCATCCCTGCGCCTTAAAAGCTCTGTGGACCGTTGCAGCAGGAGCACGGGTAAGAGAACTCATACGCTTAGCTGCAATCCCTGTAGGGGCACACAGGAGGAAAGGGACACCCGCATCCTTCAACACATCCACGACCGCACAAAGGGTCGTGGTGTTGTGCGAAATGAACCCCGCTGAAAGGAACTCATGATCTCCCGGCACCGTAAAGTCCACCACTGGACTTTGGCCGTGTTCAATAGACACCACAGGCACAAAAATGGAACTGAGGCTGTCCTTCGGGACAGGATGCACCCCTGTAAGAGCAAGTTGAATGAGATCTTCCCAAGCAGGAAGCTCCTCGTTGGGGATGTGGATGACAATGGAATCCCCTCCTCCCCACACACCCTCACAATGGACCTCAAGGTGGCTGAGAACACCAAGCATCAGCAAAAGAGTCTGGATCTGGTACCCATACCTAAAGTTGGGAGGGTAGACATACCGCGAGCCATCCACTTCCAAACTAGGAAGGTTGGATAGGAAAGTAGCAATAACCCTAGGGCCACCTTCCAAAACCTTACGGGGAACAGCCTCACCACGATAGCCAAACTTCCCCAGCAAAAGGGCCTCCCCAACTGTCAAACCATTTCGAGGTTGGACATCTTCTTGGAGCATCTGACCCACAACCATCTCAAGCTTGTCTCCAAGCTGAATATCCCCAAGGGTCTTCCATACAACCCCGCCATCCTCATTGGCAACGTGGACAGGATGGACTTCCGTGCCCTCTAAGACGTAGCCATATTGAGTCGTCAACCGAAGGGTTGGCTTGACCCCCCCATCATAAACGTGGGAAGTGTCACGGACACCCAAAAGGGTGTCCAAAGGCATGACGAGAGGATAGGCTGTATCAGGAGCACTACCCTTAGGCAGGAACTCACCAATAGGTCGGACACCCCAAGGCCCGCTCACAAGAGTCCAGTCAGCCACACACTTGCCGGTCCCTGGAAGACCGGTCAGGATGGACACGGGAGCCGTAAGCGCATGCATGGCTCCTGTAATCTGGGTCGGGGACAGGACTACCTTCCCCCCTTCGGCCCAACCCTCCAACCCTCCTAGTGCAATGGCCTCCAAATCCTCCGGGTCGTTCTTCCACGCGGCTTCAGCCTTGGGGCCAACAGCAGCCAAAGACTCGGCATAAGGCTTCACAATTGCAGCCTGCAAGGCCTCGGATAACTGAGCCTGCGTGACTGGTCCTAGGTTCATGGTGGGAGCCACCCGCTTGGGGTCTGCACTGCTAATACGAGCATAGAGAAGATCTGAACAATTCTGCTCAAGGTGGTAGTACCACGGTTCATAAATAGCAAGCACCCCAGGACGAGTAGTCCTATCCAAAATCACAGCCCCATCTTGGTGAAGCTTCTTCAATGCCTTGGCAATATCCAGATCAGAAGCCCCACCCGCAAATTCCTGCACCGCCTCAACCATGTCCCCAGAGGACAAGTACAAGTGCCCCAGGCCTCGACGGTTCTTGCAGGCATAGAGGACCGCACCCCGAATTCGCAAAGGGTTGTCCATGCTCAGACCCAAACGCTTCGCCACCTCATCCGCCTGCTCAAAGCGAATACCCTCCACCTTCACCAAAGCCCATGGGTTTTGGGAAAGGACTTCCTTCGTCTCATCGCCAAAGAGTGCCCACACCTGTGTGATCTTCGCCTTTGGGATGCCCGCGTCCGACAGGAAATCCAAGGTCAAGAAAAAAGACCGAACCGTCCGCCACGTTGCAAGGATGTGGACAGCCGTTGCTTCGGGCATATCTGGAACTTCGCCCAAAGCCTTTGCATCATAGTCATCAAGGACAGAAACAAGATCTTCACCGAAGTACCTAGCCAACTTCTGGCAGACCTGCTCCCCAACCCCATGTGAGGACAGCATGGACACAGCAATCTTCGTATCCCAAACAGTCTGGACCACAGGTGCCTTCTGAATCCGGAGCTGCTTCCCAAACTTGGGATCTACAACCCAAGCTGCCTCAAAACCAAACCACGTCCCAATCTTGACGTGGAGGCCTGTCACATTTCCTACAACCGTAATCGGGAAATTAGGACTCACCTTGCTGACATCAGGATTGTCCAGCACCATCTTGAGAACGTAATAGCCCTTCTCTGGATTCGAGTAAACCAGGGTGTGTACCCGTCCTGAAAAGTACATTTGCTTGCTCCTAGGTTGACACAAACATAAAAGCGGCACCTAGAAAACCCAGGTGCCGCTTTTAGTGCGTCTGAAAGTTGAGGTCTTCAAGTACCTCCTACCCTATAGGAGGTACTTAACAAACCGCTACGGGCTAGGGTTTGTCAACCAAACCCGCAGCTTCAAGAGCCTCTACATCATAGTCGATGGTGCAAGAACCACCAATACATGCCAGCTCCTGTGCCCCCTCTCCTCGGTCCTCTCTCTCATAGGCAGAGAGAAGGGAGAAGTCCACTTCAGGGAACCAAGTCATCCACTCATTGTAGGTGGACTCATCAATCTCTTCATAGGGAGCCAACTTGTAATTGCCACCACTGTAGGGCAAGAAACTAAGTCCGGTGATCTCGTCGAAGTGATCCCAAACCCACTGCCCAACCTCCTCCCACTCATGGTCCTTGACATAGATGGTCACGGACTGGTTGTGACCCCTCTCCCCACACCAAGTATTCATGATGTTGAGATACCGATCCAACATCTCCAACGCCGTCTCCGAATCCCGGAAGATAGCTCCCTCAGGTGCCTTGACAGGGAACTCCGCCACCCAAGTAGGACAATCCGCATCCGCCCACGTCACAAACTGGTTGTCCTTGTGGACCGGGACTCCCGAATCACGAATCAGCATGTACAAAGGATCCGAGGAAGAAACACGGACTCGACGGATGTAGTAGGGGGCATATCGAGCATGGAAACCACTGGCACAATCCACAAGCTGGGAGCTATTGCCACTGGGCTTGCCACAGGTAATTGCCACAGGCATATTGATGCCCAAGTAGGCTGAAGCCTCTGCCGCCGTGTCAATCGCAACACGGTTGAAGTAGGTCATTGCCTCCGGGTCTGTCGAAAGGTGCGGGGCATCACACTGCCCTGTAACGTCTACACCCAATAGACGATCCTCCTCACAAGTCTTAGACCAACCAGGACGAAGGTAGGGGAAGTGGGTGAAGGAAGCTTGGATAACACCCATCCATGTGGCTAGACGTACCTTCTCAGCAAAGGTTGCAATCGTATCCTCTGAGCGCATGATTGCGGCTGACAAATTGCAAAACTGACCCGACCCGCCGGAACCAGTGATGGAATCTTCAGAATCCAGATACCGGAGTCCAATCTCTCCGCAGTTGTGAACGACGAGGCCATTGGCCACGAACGAATGAATCTCAGGTACGGTCATGTCGAACACGTCTTCGACGCCGTCCAAGACCAGGGACTCAAACCGAGCCGTGAAGGGCTCCTTGAAGAAGCCACGTCCAGGACGACCGCTCGCCCCCCTCACACCGATCTGTGCCACTTGGGACTCGATCGTGAATGCGAGCTTCGCTTGCTTATCCTGGTGGATGAACCCAATCCGCTCATGGAACTGAATCATGTTCTCCTTGGAGATGTGGAGGTCGTGGTCAGCCTCGCACAAATAGGTCTTGTAGCCTCCCCTCCCATCAGGGAGGTCACGGTAGCCAGCGGGACGCCGCTCCTCGTAGATGCAACAGGCGATCCCGAAGTTGAGGAGAAGGGTTTGAACATCACGGAGCAGATCGAGCTTCGATGAATGCAACCGGACGTAGGCACCCTTCTCGCGGTTACCTCCCACCGACCCATCGGCGGAGAACAGGGCGGACAGGTAGGAACGCTGGCACTCCTCGGTGCCCTGCCAGACGAACTCGGGTGTGCGGAATTTGTCCTCAATGACCTGGCCGAGGTGCTCCCGCAGAGCCGCACACTCAAAATGCTTGCGGTCGTTGGCGACATAGGTTGAAACCGATGGACGAGAACCCGTGAGCCGCTCCGTGGCGTCAAGCATCTGATCAACAAGGTGGTGGTCGGCTCCATAGAAATAGAGCCGTGGGGAGTTACCATCCTCGGCAAGCAGACACCCATCACCAGTGACCCATCCCGCGAGCATCCCTGCGTCTGCACCACCACGTTGGCCGAACATGCCCTCCGTGTTGGCCAGGTGGAGGAGATCACCCACCTCAAGGTGTTGAGCCTCTTTCCACCCGTCAGAGGTCATGACCTGGTGGTCTCCTGTGAGACGGAGAGTGTAGCCCTCAGAAGTCTTGAGGGTGAACACTTCCTTGGTGCCCGTCTTGAACGCCCCTTTGAACGTTGTAGCCCTGGTCAGTACGGTGGTGTTGAACCGGCGGTCAACAGCCACGTTGAACGGAGAGCCAACGAGGTCGACAATCTGTACAAGACCTCTGTTGGTCATGACGCGGGTGTCGCCCGTGACGCAGGGGTTTGTTCTAACCTTACCTTTGGGACGATTCGCTCTCTTGTGCCAAGAGTCAATGGAGAACCCACGTTCTCCACTCTTGCTCTGGACTAGCGCACCCCACTCCTTCCAGAACACCTCTTCAGAAGGCTTTTCCGCATAGAAGGACGAGTTGTTTGCCATGTACCGAAGGGTGGGGAACTCCCCTCTTGACCAGTCCTTGGCATGGCGCATATCCTCATCATCCACATCACTGATAGAGATCAGTGCAGCACGACGAACACCACCTGACATGACAATCTCACCCGTCATGCAAGCCATGTCATGAGCCTCAATGGACTTGATCTTCCGACCTGCAGCAGCCAACACAGTCTGCTCACAGAAGTCGAAAAGGCGCTTCAGTGGATCAGGGCCTGAAGCCCGTCCGCCCTTCGTCTTAAGGGGAGCACCTTCAGGACGAATCAAGGAGTAGTCGAACGCAACAGCGTTGCCTGCAAACCAGTTTTCCAAGCCAAACTGGAAAGCATCAGCCCACCCATCCGTGCTATCAGCAATAACAAAAGGGACCGTCTGGTAAGTACGAGGCTGGACCAGAGGGAGCTTGCTGGTGAACTGGCGCTCCACAGAATAGCCAACACCAGTTCCCATCATCAGGATGTACAGAATCTCTGTGAAAGCACGGAGAGAATCAATAGGGGTGAAGCTACAGTTACCTGTGACCAAGCCATTAGGAAGGACGAAGGAGTGGTCGTCCTCTACCTCAAGGCACCAAACGGTCTCAACCACATCATCATCAATGGATTGAACACTGAACGTGGAATTTTGAGAATCTCCAAACCCAAGAACCAACCCAAAGTTCGAAGTGGCAGGTCGAACACCCAAGTTGGTTGTCTTCCCTGTGACTTCCCTGGAGATGTACGCACCAACAGTTGGGAACACATCCCGAACGAACGTGATAGCCTCAGCACCCGACACCTGGATGCTATTGGAGGGGCTTGGGGCGGAGCCATTAGCGTTCTTGTGGCCATCCGCATCTAGGAGCCCACGAACGAAAGCCACCACATTCTCAAAGCCATCCTCCTCAACAGAGGGGAGTGTCTTGAGGTAATGGCCTGTGTACGCCACAGCATCTCCTCCAAAAGTTGCAGGAGCACTTGTCTTAAAACCCAACTCCTGAAAACGAGGCAGGAATGACATTTTGGCACCACACAGGCGTACCATGGAGTACTTGTACTCCCCTGCACGATCCTTCACACGAGTCCCATCACCGTAGGTGAACCCTAGAGCCCAGTAGTAGCGTGCTACAGGATCGCTATCCTCATACTCCCATGTGCCTACATGGGATGGGGGGCGGTGCAGGTGCATGCCTGTTTGCAAAGCACGCGTGCGAGCTCCATCACTCAAAACCCACTGGTGATTGGCAGTAGCTCGAACAGTATAGGATGAACGACCCCGTGCAAGACGGATATTCTGAAGACGCTGTTCACCATAGCTATGAACAACCGCATCTTTCCATGCACCGGTGTGGGTGAGGACCTTCACCTTATCCCCATCCGTAAAGTCCTTGAATGACCTTACGCCCTGTTCAGTAATGAACTGAGTCTCCTGACCAACACAGTTGTACAGCATCGTGTTGTCACGACGTGCACTTTCACCTGCTGACCATAGGGCTCGCATAGAGGGCATGGCATCCATGCTCAGGATGGCGGCATGGATGCCCTTTACCACCTGTGTGGGGATCTTGCGCTCTGAAACAATAAAGTCTGTGTAACGTGTGACGGTCTCTTCCCAAGTCTCTCGACGAGACTCTCCCTCGAGCCAACGGCTATAAGTGCGCGTGAACACAAACTCAGAGAGAAGGTTTGGGAAAGGACTCTTGGGCGCTTGTAGTGTGACCCCACCGTCCAAGATATCTAAATTCGTAGAGACAGAAATACCATCAGAAGCGTCCACATACGTCATGGTCATGCCTTCCTTCTTCATTGTAGGGTTGTATTAGGGGTAGGGGTATCAATCGGATACCACTCTGAACCCAAAAACATTTTACCCGGATCGGCACACCTATAGGCCCTTACATGCCGTAATCAGTGCGGCTTCTAATTCTCGCCATGGTGAAAGGTGGCTTTTTTTAACTGCAGCCTCAACCTTGACCAGACGCTTCAACAACCGGATTAAATTCTTCTGGCCCCAAACCCTTGCAGGGGGGACGAGGAATTGTTTGTACACATAGGGGTGGATGGACATCCTAGAAGCCGCCTCGGCTTCTTCTGCCCCCATATCCAACAAACAAGCCGCATGGAGCCACTTGGTGGCTTGGCTGCTCAACCAAGCCACGACCATGAGGGTCCTACCACCCTCCTCTTCTTCCAGACCTCCTGACAGACCCTCCAAGGCCCTCAGAACCTTCAAGATGTGTCCTCGACCTAGAGCGTCTGAGACAGCACTCACATTTGAAGACCCAGCCATCATCATGGTGGCCTTCAAATGTGCAGGCTGAACAATCTCCCCGATAGAATGGTAGTCCATGTAGGTAGAGACCTTCAGCACTTCGAAGTACAGAATCCCTAAATCTAGCCCCACCTTGTCCACCAAGGCTTCAGCCAAGTCTCCCGAAATCCTCTTACCCCTAGCCTGAGCTTCTCTCACTACAAAAGCAACGGCTCGATCCTTAGCCAGGTGTGCCTTCTCTGGGGGGTTGTGAGTGAGACGTGACTTCTCAGGGAGTAGAGCAGAGATCTTCTCCAGATTACTCCCCTTCCGAACCTTCTCCTCATGTACTAGGAGAATACAGATGGTGTTGTCATCTGCCTCAAGGTGTCCCTGGATTACAGGGAGGGATACGGCATTGGGGTTGGACACAACCAGTAGGGTTGGGCCCATAGCCAACAGACCACCATCAAGGGCATCCAACAGAGCACCTGAATCTGAGCCGTCTACATAGTCTACAGAGCGTTTTGTGAATCCAGCCGCCCGTAGACCCTTCTGGAGTTCACGACGCCTCAGGAACCCCTCTGAGCCCGAAAGAACCAACACGGGAGGGGGGTTGTCCCAACCCCCATATCGCTTAGCCATTAGATCAAGTACGCCGCAAGAATGGTTCTAGGGGAAGGACGAACTTGGGAAAGACATTCCCTCAAGGAGTCCCACAACAGAAGTCTCGAACCTAAAGGCCAAGCTTCCTTGGCAGCAAGCAGACTAGTTGAAGCCCTTAGGATCTCCAACTCCTGATCCTTATTCTCCATCAGAATCTCTATGACAGCGGCTACCTTCTGTTGGATGGCTGCTTCACACAGGGACTCCGCTACTTGGAGATAGGCTAGATCTTCCGAAGAACCCGGAGGACTTGGGCACCACTTCTCCGTACAACGGGATCGAATGGTTCCTGGAACCCCTCCAGCATCATCAGCCCAAAGGATAGGCAACAGGATACTGGCATCAAAATCCTCTAGGGTCTTCAACAAACTGTCAGCCGCTTCAGACGACTTCATTCTGTCCATAGGACCAATGACCACGACCCCAATCTGGTCGCCAATTGGCGACCGACTTAAGAGGCTTACCACCTCTCTAGAGGTTTCTACACTCAGGCCGTCATCACCCATAGGGGGTGCCAAGAGTCTTCCTGACTCTTCAGCAAACCTTAGGGCAGATTCCCTAGCAGTAGGTCCATGAAATAGGACAGACATGTTTCAAGACCTATCAGGTGTTGATGAAGAACGAACCACCACAGTGGTTACACTTGTAACGTACAGACCAACCACCCGTAGGGTTCTTGGACTTCATCACCACAGTGACTTGATTTGACCCACAGGGTCTATCAGACCTACAGGTAACCCAGACTACCTTTCCCACATCAGGGTGTGTGGGTTGTGGTCTCGGTGCTCTCTTTGAACTAGCCATAGGGGGACTCCTTCTATGTCATCCCCCTCTTCTACCCCACCCTCGTCTACTTACAAACCAACAGGGGGTCCATATCCTGCTTCAACAGCCTTCTGTCTGATTGTCTCTTTCAGGATCCGGATTGCTTCTCTTCTATCCCCTGATAGGATTCCTGGACCGACTTCCAATACAGGTATCCCATTATCTATCAAGGATACGGTTCCACCTAAGTGACCTAGGGACTTGCTCCACTTTGGATCATTCAGGATAGGTGACAGAATGGTTTCCCATTGCCTCCAACCTATCGTCATAGGGAACCTACTTCTATCTGTCTCATCTACATCCAACCCTCTGATAGAGATCTGAACAAACTCAGATGGTCCCGACACAGAGCTATTAGGGAAGTAGATGTTCGTCTTACTCTGAAAGTAGTAATAGACTACTAGGGCCAGGCTATCAGCCAACTGATCTCCTGTTAGGATTTGTCCTCTACCTACTCTATTGGTCATAGAAGACTCCTCTCTGGATCTCAATCAACTTAGATTACTCTTCTTAATCTACTATTCTCAGTCTTAACTTTTGGATTCTTATTCTTCTCTGTCTTAGTTCTCTTACTTATCTTCGCTCTCTCTTTTTTCTTCTTCTTCTTTTCCTTGTTCTCTTTCGTTCTGTTTTAGGTCATTCTGTTTTCGATTTCTTTCTTCATTGTTTTGTTCATTAGGTCCATCTGCTTTATCCTTACTCCCTACATCTAAGTCTTCAGTCTAATAGGTATACAGAAGAGATGTATGGTACGGATTGAGATAGAAGAACACATCATCTAACGACTCTCAGTATTTCACCACCGGTCGAGGAGACAATGGGTTAACCCGATTACCCATCTACAAGTAGATTAGGGTAGATCCCATTCTAGGTGCCATTTCCTATACCTTTTTCGTATAGGGTTGATCCAGTGTGGTTCCCTTTCACCCTAGTTACCTAGGTATCTGCCCCTCTTGGATTGACAAAAGCCCCGACTCCTAAAAAACCGGCTGATGTGTCCAAGACTCCAAATATGAAACGACCCCTTCAGGGGTCGAGTGGATCGACGAAAGATACTTATACCTAGAGGTAGGTTGGTGTCAACCCCTAGATGAAACTATCTACCCGAAAGGAAGCGATCTGCAATCCTAGAAGCCATCCTGAGCTGGCCACCACCATAGCCTAGTTGAGCAAGGTCCATATACCTGTCCATCCAGTCCAGGACCTTAGGGTTCTTCTTCAGTTCGTGCTGTAGAAGTTCCTTCACATTCCTACGATGCTTGTTGATGGCGGTGAGAGAGATTGGTGGCCCCCCTGTTAGTCTAGCTACTTCATCCACAAGATCCCTAGCTGCAGGGTCCTTGTGAGACTTCTGCATGAGGTTCAACTCGGCTTCAAAGACAGCAAGCTGAATGGGTGAACCCTTTTGCTCAACGGTCTTGTAGATCCAGTTGCGGAGTTCATTCCCCTTAGGGCCTGATAGCAAAGACATCAGAACGTCAGCTGGACTTCTGTCTACATCCACCTGAGCTGGCACATCCGAAAGCTCACCTGGTTGAGCTAGGGAAGGGTAATTCTTCTCCCGTTCTTTCTTGTGGCGTAGAGTCTTACGCCACACATCAATGGCTCTGTTCTTAGCTAGAACGGAGAGGGCTCCTTTGACATCCTTAGGGGAGACAGAGCCATTGAGGATCCCTGCACCCTTGGCCTTACCCACATCACCATAGATGTCGGAACGCTCTTCCCCAGAATTGGCCAAACCGGCTGCCATGTTCTGAGCGATCTCTTCCCCTGAGGCTTCCCCTGAGGAGACTGCCCCCAAGATCTTATTGGCTGCCCTCAAGACCTCGCTGGCGAGTCCTAGATCTTTCTTGATGAACCATAGGGGATCCACGTCAGGGAAGAGCATAGGGCCTTCGTGGAGCAAAGAAAGAGGGTTCCTTGAAAGGGACCACTTAGGCATCCCCTTGGCGGACTCAAGGATCCTAGCCCGAGCATACATGTCCATAAGGACGGGGCTGGCTTCTTTGAGCATGTTGGCGATACGCATGGATAGCATGGGTGGTTTTCTCCAAAGATTGGGTTTCACCTTTCCTTGGGCTATAAGATAAACAACGCCAAGATCTGCCTTGACAGAGAAGTGGTCTTCAGGTATTGTCCTGTCGCCACTTCCTCGACCTACACAATGTCCTCTGTAGTGGCTCCCACCAAAAAAGACATAGCCAAGAGTAACTTCCAATCTTAGGGAGGTTTTTGGCGTACAGGAGTCCTGATGCTTGAAGGTCTTTCCCCTTGCGACAGCCTTATCCACAAATTGGGTGAACGGACTCAGTATCGACAAGGTGTTTGCTTCCCTGTGTCCAAGACTGACCACTTGACAGTTCACGCCCACCCACAGTGGTTCATCCGAGATGCCAAGGGGTGTTGTGGTCTGACTCCTCAAGGTATTCAACGGTCGGTTGTCCTACGGGTTTCAGGCCGTAACGTGTCGAGCATTTGGCTTGAAGGACAAATGCAGCATCACAATCTGTACAACCGTTTGATCTCAGCGGTATCCAAACACCCTAGTGTGTTCTTGGAAGCTCAGCGCGGGGAAATTGTGGATCACGTCCACAATTTCCTGGCACGCGTTATCGCTCGTGATTCCTTCAGGAAGTCCTTAGCTGAAGGACTTCATCTGTCCTTGAGTGTCTTGAAGAGCTGGTGCATTCGGTCGATCTTTTCGACCATTCGCAATCGGGGCAAGGATGGCCACATGCGCTCCTTCAATGGTGCCCTGTCTGAAAGGGAACGTTCTTTGGGAGCCCCTTCTGCGATCAATGCTCCTGATTGGGTGGGAGTTCACAAGTCCTTTGTAGAGGAGGACATGGGAGTCACCCTTGATGTGGAAGACACCCTCCCTCTGCCTGATGCAGATCTCCATCTCCAGAAAGGCTTGGAGAAGGTTGAGCAGGCTATGCGGTCCCGTAAGGCTGTCGGGGCCAACCAGTTCTCCAAGTATTTTGGGTACTTGGTTGAAGAGCGCAGCATTTCGTCTGTAGCGGCTCTGGAGGGCGTTAGCTACGCTCACGCCTCAAGTTACCTGACGAAGGCTAGGACGGCCCTGAGGGGCCTCAGGACGGAAATAAATGACACTCTGGTGGTGCAGGAGTATTTGCTCCACCACCCAACAGCAAGCTTGGGTGATCTAGAGTCTTCGGTGGAGGTCTCAACCCCAGTGCAAACCCTCCTGAAGAACTTGGGAGAGTCCGGACAATTGAATCCGGATAGCAACCATCCCTATCGCCTATCTACCAAGGGTGTAGAGCAGCTGAAGTATGCCAGGGTGTCTTCGCCTCTAGAGGTTTTCCTCAGCGGTGCCCAGGCATGACAGTCTACAACTTTGGTCAAGGGTCTGTCCCTGCCCATCGTCATCAAAACCCCGATGGGTCTATCGGGGGTTGGGTTGCTGATACGGCAATGGTGGAATCCACTGTCTTCCTAGGACAGAAAGTGCAGGTCTTTGGGGGTGCCCGTATCATGGATATGGCTGTCATCGGAGACCTTGTAAAGATCTCTGGACATGCCGAAGTGTCAGGTCAAGCTCACATTTCTGGGGAGGTTAAGTTATCCGGGTACTCCGCTGTTTTTGACCAAGCCCAAGTGTGTGGGGCAGCTCAACTTCTTGAGGAAGTTGAGGTGATGGGTGATGCCAAAGTTGGGCAGCTTGGGGTCACCTTGGAGACAGTCTTGAGAGGCAAAGTACAGGTGTGTGATCAGGCTAGGGTATTTGGCTTTGTCTATGCAGACGACTATGCCAAAATTGTCGACAATGCGGTTGTGTCAAGCACTACCGAGCCCATCCATCTCAATGGAGTATGCTTCGTAGGAACCGATGCCCTTGTAAATGGCCCCTCTGATGTGGCCAGTGGCCAATTCCAGTCAGGATCGTGGACTATGTATAGGGCGAAGGAAGGGGAGATCCGCACCAGTCTTCTAAATATAGAAGAAGATCACCCAGCCCTCTCAGCCTACCTGAAACTACAGGAGGAGTTCTTTTTTCCCAAGAAACCCTCCACTCTAAGTCCCGAATTGTCTCGTGTTCTCGGTGCTTTAGAGAACAGGCCTGATCTTCGGGATGCACTTTACTCCCATTTCAAACATCTTTGGGTTTCAGGACAAAAACCGAGTGCGTTGTAGGGTGGAATAAGGAGAAACCCAATGGACACCTCAAACGCTACCTCGGATATGACAGCAATGTTCCTCGCCAATGCCCACCCTGGACGCTTCCAGGGTCTTGTGATTCGCAAGGTCGGCAAGGAGGCAGGCCGTGGCGCAGATAAGAAGCGCTACGGCGATGATCTGGTCCACGTCGTCCTCTTCGGTGGCTTCAAGTACCACGGTCTGGTGGACCGTAGCCGACAGGTGCTGCAGAGCATGGACCCTGCAGCCTTGGTGGCCGAGTTCGCCCTCAAGGGTATCAAGGACGGCAAGGGAGAGGACATCCGCCTTGCGGATGTCTGCATCGCCATCGCAGACCTCGACAAGTCCTTCAACCTCACCCTTGAGGGTGAGAACGAGTCCACTTCGGACCACGTCTACGAACCCCTTGTGGTTGATGGCAAGGAGGTCCGTGGGTGTAAGGTCTACAAGTGTGTGAAGGATGACCCTGACCATGGGTGCAAGTGCCGCAACTGCACCGGTGACCCCAGGGCCGCAGTGCCCGGCCAGATCAACCTGATGGGTCTCAAGATTGGTGAGACCGTTCTTGAGACCGCCGTGAATGGCCCCATCCCTGCCAGCAAGAGCCGCGCAGATGTGGTTGCGAAGAACAGCAACCGCCTCCCCATCGGTCGCCTCGTCAGCTACCGTCTGGAGGCTGGTGCAGACTTCATCCTTCGTGTTGGCCCTGATGCGGCTGCAGCGAGCACCAAGGACGGCGTGACCCTCGACTCCACGCAGGTCGCCCACATCTCTGCGATGCTCGCCAGCTAGGTGTAGCCTTAGTACGTCGCACTAAGGCTACAAGGAGAATCCCGAATGACCACGAAACCAACCCCAACTGCCTCCTTTTTCCGAGAGCCTTTGCTCAAGGCTCTCGGAATCCTCTCGCAAGGCTCAACAGAGCCCGTGGAGATGAAAGAGGCTCTCCTCGAGGTATATGATGCCACAGGGCATCGGGAATTGGATTGGGGTGTTGATGGATACAACATCCCCCACACCCGTCTGTGGATCCAGCAAGCTTTCCACAAGATTTTGTGTAAGCAGGGACTTGCACAAAAGGGTTCGCGCGGTAAGTGGTGCCTTACGGAGGACGGCTTGTCTTCTCTCAAGGCTTTCAACCTCCCCATCCCGCAACCAGAAGAGGCATCTATGGTCCGTGTAGAAGAACAAGACCCGGACCCTGTGTCTTGGCGCAACCCTGTAGGTACTGACAGCTACAGCAAGGACCGTTACATCTGTGCCCTAGCAGCACAGGCCACCCCATGCTTTGGCTCCCATTCCCCCCGATCTACGGTATGCACGGGGTGCTCTTTGCAGGTGAGCTGCGCTCAGCAGTTCTCTGTGTTACTCGCACAAGAGGCGTCAAAGCTTCGGGATTTGGAGATCATGTTGTGGAACACCCACACGGATGCCCTACTTCCCGAAGAGAAAAGGGATCCCCTCGCACAGATTCTGGATGCGATCAAAAGCAAGCCCCCCGAAGAGGAGGAGGTAGTGGATATGGCTTCCCTCCCGTCAGAGGGACTGTGTGCATTCTGCAAGGAGAAGATTGTGCGGGGATCCCCCGCAAAGATTGTTGTGGGTAAGGGTGCCTTCCACATCACCTGCTTTGACTTGCGAGGTCTCTGATGGATCCTATGAAGCAAAACCAACTCCCCCTCACACGGCTTGAGAGCTTGGATCACATCCTTTCGTGGATGGAAAACTACTTCGCCAAATTCTTTGGTGAAGAGGAGGGTCTGGTTCTTGTACAGAGCATCTCTCTAGCCGATGCTCTGTACATGTGGAATGCTATCAATATCTCTGAGTGATAGGCTACTCGTCCCAAGACAGCCAATCCTCAACGGAGGATGCTGTCTTGGGTGACTCAGGGGTGTAGTCAGGGTAGGCTGACAGAAGCATCCTAGAGTAGCCACAACGAGCGGTCTTGGAGTGCTCCTTCAAGAACCCGGTGATGTTGCCATACTGTGCCTTACGACGGCTGTGAAGGTCGTAGGCCACCTTGCCTACTTCCGACCGAATCTCTGCACAGGCCGCTAGCCCTAGCGAAGCTACCTTGGCGGAGTGGCCATAGAGTCCAAAGCCAGCATCCACAACCTTGGCGGTCTTCCCAACGACTAGACGAGATACCAAGTCTTCGACTTCATGGGAAGGAATTTTGAATTCGTTTTTCAGAGCATAGATGAAGCGTGTCTTGGAATCAAAGGTTGTCATCATTCCCTGGACAATAACATAGAACTTCCCGTTCTTAACACCAACGACTACCTTGTCGTTGACCTTGATCTGGACCCCCTTCTTGGCCTCAAGCTGAGATGCCGACCTGTAGTCCATGAAGTCCAGCCACAGCTTCTGGATCCTCTTCGCGATGGGGCTATCTTCACCGATTTCCTCTTCCATGGTGAAGAGTTGAACCATGAGGTGGTTGAATTCTCGACCCAAGTAGTGAGAAGGCTCTTTGTCAAGAGCCTTGACAAAGGCTAGGGTTGCATGCCCTGTTTCATGCTTGAGCAACTCACGGATTTTCCGGAAGGCAAGTGCTGCCTTGTCCAATTCCACGACGGATGCAGTCTGGTTGTCTGAAGCCACACGAGGCCCGACCTGCTTCAGTGCGCTCACAAGGATCTTCGCTGTGTCTGAATTGGCACGCTTGGCATGGGTTTGGAGGAAGGCTGCCACACGCTCATCCTTGCGGTAGGCCACCTTGGCAATTTGCAAGGCCTTCTTCTGGGCCTTGCGTACACTAGCCTCCACATCCGATTGGGTCTGCTTGGTGTGCCCGTACAACCCTCCTGCAGCCATGCGGAGTAGAGTGCCCCTAGAAGGGTCATCCGAAAGAGTGATCAGGCCTTTCTTGGCCAGAACCTCCGCCGACCGCTCGATATCCTGGAAAGGCACCCCTCGGAACATAGGGTGGCGAGCCATATCCGTGAGGGCTGCTTTCTTGGCATCCTCCATATACGCCAGAATAGTGGCCTGTGTCTTTCCAGGGGCTGCAGCAACCTTGCTCTGCATCTCATCCCGGAGATCCGTCACCTCTTTAGGTGGGTTTTCGTTCATTTCCTTGAACTCGGGACCTACGACCTCAGCCACCTCGTCTACAGTCATAGACACGCCCTTAGGGAACTTTGCAACCTTGCCCTGCATCTCATCCCTGAGATCCGTCACCTCTTTGGGAGGGTTCTCGTTCATTTCCTTGAACTCTGGGCCTACGACTTCGGACACCTCGTCCACGGTCATATGCTTGTCCTTGTGGAACTTGGCATTGATCATGTTGGTGTAGTCTTCTACGGATAGCTTTTCAGACATGGGTGTCTCCTTAAGGCTGGAACAATTGGGCTTCTTCCCGAAGCCCCTTGCGAGAAAGTTCACGGACAACTACCATGAGTTGCTTTTCAGTGAGTCCCTTCCTTGCGGTCAGATCCCGCAGGAAGCTGTTGAAGATGCTGGACCCAGTCGCTTCATAGAGACTCTTGAGGATTGGGGCCATCTTTTGGATCTGGTAGTTGTCAAAACCGATGCGTCCTGGACCCAATGTTGGTCCTACAGGGGCTTCCTGTTTTGCGGAGGGCCAAGGGAAGTTGGGGTCACCCTTGACACCCATGGGTCGTTGGCCTCGGTCTTCAGGACCAAAGTCAAAGAACCTGCTCAGCTTGGTTATGTCTTGTGGGTGTGCCTTATTCAAAAGCAAGGAGATCCCGCCTCGCGGGGAGAGGTGGGTGGGGGGGTCTTCAGGCAGTTGGCGAAGGATGCTAGCATACTTGCGTTCCAACCCCTCAACCCAAGCCATTTGTTTCTCGGACAGGTTAGACGCTATATTCTTGCGCACAAAACTAAGAGCCACATGGTCACCCGCAATAGCTAGTGCAAGCCCTAGCCTATCCATTCTCCAAGGTTCGACCTCCTTGGGGCGAGGAGTGGATCTTGGTGGCATAGGCGGCTTGGGGAGCTTCATGATCTCCCTAGTCCCAAAGTAGTGCCCCTGCCATTGCGGCCCAACATACCAGGTGTTGCCTTCGGCGTCATGGGCATTTCCAGATTGGTCAACAAAGACTTCGGAGGCCATGTGGGAAGAGGCCACCCTTGAAACCAAGGATGCCATAACCTGCTTGCCTTCGGGTGTGATCTCACGCTCTAGGGCACAAGCGGGGCGGCGCACAAGATATGAAGGCCACTTCTCATACCACTTGGAGTAAAAGTCGTCTTCGTGGACGACTCGGACGGTCTTCTCTGGGTTGGGGATATTGGGATCGGCCACATAGACATAGAAGCCACCACGTTGGAAACCACCATCGGGTAGCACCTCATGGGAAGCTTGTTGCTCAATCGGCCCTCGCACTACATCAAAGACAACCGAAGCATGGCTCCACTCCCTGCCCTCAGGGTTCCACGCGATCATGACAGGTGTTCCTGCATCAGTCCAACCCTTCAGCTGCTGGATGGTTGCAGGGACAGTAAGGGTGGCCCTTGCTCCAAAGTGTTGAGCACACGCCAACACGGACTCCCATGCAGCTCCTTTCATTGGGCGGGCACCCATAGTCTCGTTGACCACATCCTCTGTCGTAGCAAACCCCAAAGCGTTGAGGGCCATTGACATGGAGGAAGCCATGCACGAATATTGGGTGCGTTGACGCACAGGTTGGAGATTGGCTTGTGCAACCTTCTTGCTCATGGCCCTTCCTTAGGATATCTACCCGTTGTTTATCATAGGCTGAATACCAACTACAGGAGGTCCTCTTGGACTTCAAGATGACATGCCCCAAGTGTAAGTCCCCCAACATCGAAACGACCACAGTTCGTCTTTGGTCCGGGGTCCACGATGGAGGGCTCACCCTGCACTGCATTCGTTGTGGCAAGGTGATGTATGGGGAGAAGAGTATCTTGGAAGAGCGGGAGCGTCAGATGGCCGAATGGGAGGCTGCACACTCCAACCATGTGCAGGAAAACCCTCAGTCTCATTTGATCTTTGCCCAGCAACAAGCCCAGACTGTCCAGGGTCTTTCAAAGACCCTGTTAGACTCTGCCACCCATCAGGTGCGCTATACCCGTGGTCGTAATCGTGCTGTAGCTGTAAAGCACAATGCGGAGTGCAAAGCTAAGACTAATCACCTAGAGGTGACCTACAGCCAAGTGCGTGAGATGTACGCGCTTCAGGAAACCTACAACCAAAGGGTGCAGGGGACAACGGATTACAACACCGTTGTCCGAGTTCTAGATTTGATGCGCAAGAAGCACGCAGAAATTGAGGACCGAGTGGAGAATAATTTCCGCCCCATGGATGCTAAGATCCATGCCCTTATCGATCAAGCCATTGTGGACAGCAATATTGTAGAGGTGGAAATACCTGAAAATTATGAGGGCAAGTGCGAATGGGAGCAGTGCCGCAAGCTTGCTCTACCAAAGCGAAAGTACTGCAGCACAGAATGCCGGTGCAATAAGGCCCGGCATGAGTTCAAGCTACGAAAGACACAGGCTGCCTAAGTTTCGGAGAACGCCCCATACCAAGGTGTTATGCTTGTGCGTCTTGTCCAACAACCGTTGGACAGTGTAGTGCGTTGTGGGAGGCCATGTCCGAAAGGGCGTCAAAATACCCAGCGGCGTACCCCTCTCGAATTGACTGCTCTGGGCTCCACCCATTTTGGTGTGCATCCACTGCTAGAGATCCAGCGGATCTTTGTCGGGTGTCCCAGCAAAGGGTGATGATTTGTTCCAACATTGGGTAAAAGTTCCGTAGCATAACCTCTCCAGTAACGATAGGTACCCCAAACAGTCCGTGTCTTATACCGAGGGTATCTCCCGAAAATCTTGGAGGGCTTCTCTTATGCCCACACGAGCCATCCTATCCATCATCTTTACAAGGTACTTTTGGAGTTTTTCCTCCATGTCCTTCGCGTACTTTTCTTGTGCAGCAGGGGTCATGGCTTGGTAGAGCACCAACTTGTGCGGGTCCTGAGAGAAGTTGATCAGACAGGCCACCTTAGCCTCTCTACGGACAGCCTCCCGTAGCATGGCAAAAGCCATGGTCTCTTGTCCCGCCCCAGGCATAGACTGCAACGCCTTCAGATCCTCTTCCGTTTGCGGTTGATGACTGGATTGCATCTTCCCTTCAGGGTTAACCGAGAAAGAAATTTGGAGGTTTACTGTAGGTTCTTGGCTCAAGCTCACTCCTCGTTGTTTTTATTTTGTCTTCTCGGTTGACACCCACAATACCAAAGGCTAGGTATTGGTCATCAAGACTTCAACCGAAGGGCACGACAAATGGCACCGCAATTGCTTGACACAGATGGGTACAAGTTTTCCATGGCAGAAGCCGGTTGGCCACTGGCCAAGGAGACCTTCTATTATTCCCACCGTAAGGGTGGCCCCCATTTTCTTCCGTTTGATGTGAAGGAGATGGTTCGAAGCTTGTTGCCCACAGCTTCCAAGGCTGAAGACTACGTCTATCTCAAGAGTCAGGGCTATGCAATGGGCGGAGGCTTCCAAGAGGCCATGTTGGCTACGGATCAGTTGGTGATCAAGAGCCTCCCCAAGAACTCCTGGTTCTTTGATCGGGAACCTGTCTTCACTGTCACAGGACCCTCAGCTATCGTCTCTTGGTTGGAGCCTCTTGTGCTCCAGCTTCACTACCGCATCCAGGTGGCAACCATCGCCAAGATCCACCCTGAAGATCTTGCGGACATTGTGGGTTCTGTCACGTCAGAGGAGCAAAAGCGGATCGTTCAAGAGACCCTTGCCAGCATTGGTGTTGAGTGTCCTGAGATCAACGTCCGGTATGCCGAATACCAAGACAGTGTGGTACAGACCGTCACCAATCTGATCGCGGCGGTAGGCGATGCTACCCGAATCTTTGAAGTGGGCATGCGAGCTGCCACGGGGCTTGAGCAACACAACCTTGCTCTGCAGGCTGCTCAACATGCGGGACTTCTGGCCACTAGCAATGTGGCCCTTGCCCAGGATCTGGGGCTCAAGGCCGTTGGCACGATGGGCCATGAGCACATCCAGCGCTATGGCAGTGATGCCACAGCCTTTCGCGCAATGCGCAACCGCTTCCCTGGGTCCAGTAGCTTCTTGCTCGACACCTTCGACACCATCCACAGTGGGTTGCCCGAAGCGTTTGCCTTGATCCAAGAGGATCCTTCTCGCAAGGACAGTGTCCGCTTTGACTCCGGAGACAAGGCCACACAGTACCTCATTGCCTGCATGAAGGCCAAGGGTATGGGCATCACCCCGCGCTTCATCTTGGAAGATGGGTTCACCCTGGGAATGGTGAAGGAGTTTGAAGCTCTGCGTGCTTTCACCAAGGTGGCTCCTGAGAACCAGGCATACGGCTTTGGCGGATACATCGTCAACGCGCCGTGGGAGGTCCTCACCCGTGACCGTGTGGCTGCCGTGTGGAAGCTCACTCAGAGTGACAACACTCCCACCATGAAGTTTGGTGACGAGCCCGGTGCAGGCAAGGAGAGCATCCCCGGTAAGCCGGTGCTTTTCCGGCCCTACCTTGGCCGCGCCAACTCTTCGGACCTGTCCACGGGGGTGGTCCTTCAGGAAGGGGAGGAGATCCCCCACAAGGAAGGGGCAATTCTTTCTGACTGGGAAAACCTCCCCTTCGGTCTTCGCATGACAGCCTCAGAAGTCGTGCATTGGGCCACACGCCAAACTCGACCTACTTACAGCCCTGCTACGCAGGAAATCGTCAACCGTCTCTACAGTGTGCGTAACGCACAAATTGGAAGGAAGTAGACCATGCCTGTTCTCAATGTTCAGGGTCTGATTGCAGACCGTATCTCCGCTATCCAAGTTTTCCACAATTCCGTGGGCACCCAGAAGGCAGAGATTGATGTCTCTGGTGGAGTTGACTCCGCTGTGATCCTTGGCCTCCTTGCGAAGGCTCTGGGTCCCCAGAATGTCACGGCAGTCTATCAGGGGATCAACAGCAGCCCCGAATCCTTGGAGCGTGCCCAAGAGGTCAGCAAGGTGTTCGGGGTGTCTCTGATTGCAATCGACCTCACTCCGATCTACCAGGACTTGGTGGGCAAGATGATTACTGCTTTCGAGCTGGCTCAGCCAGAGCCTTCAAAGGCAAGCCACGATCTCAACGCTCGGCGAAATGCCGATCCCACAATCCTCGGCTCCATCCGTTCCACCCTCCGTGCTCCTGTCGGGCGTGGTTTCAATCGCCTGGCAGGTGGTGGCATCCGCCATGGCACGGGCAACGAGTGTGAAGACCGCTGGACTCGCTTCTACCAGAAGGGTGGGGATGGGGAGGTGGATACCAATCCCATTGCGATGCTCTCCAAGGGAGAGGTCTACCAGCTGGCTCTTGCTTTGGGAGTCCCTAAGTCCATCATCTCTGCAGCACCCACACCAGATCTTTGGGGTGTGGGTGAAGTCCACAATGACGAAGCAGAGTTTGATTCTTACTTTGGGTTCAAAGCCTCAGACTACGGTCAGACGTTCTACAGCTACATTGACGTGGAGACGGGTGAATACACCAAGGTTGGACTCATTGAGCGTGTGAGCCGCTTCCTCGACCGGGGTTGGGTCTTTGGGGGGGATCTTTTCTTTGGTTCTGAACTGTTCAGTTCGGATTCCCAGCTTGTGTTGGCAGCGTCTGCACAGTCAGCACGAAAGGCAGGAGAGCCTTTCCATGGCTTGCTGGATGAGTTGGTGGGAAGGCTTCTTAGGATGGCTCGTAAGATCGAGGCATCCACACGCCACAAGATGAACCCCAACATCCCAGCTTTGGGTTGCCGTGAAGCCCTAGTAGCAGAAGGAATCCTCACCAACAATTTGCCCGTGGTGTCTCCATGACTCGGGCCGCCGTTCAGAAGGTACACTGCACAATGCAGTTTGTAACCAGTGAAACGATCACCAACCATTATGTCTTCTTCTGGAAGGGCATCTTCTCCCAATGGTCCGCCACCCAGTTTAGGATTCAGGGGGAGACTTTCAACTCCTGTGAACAATGGATGATGGCATCTAAGGCCAGACTCTTTGGGGATGAGGAAACTCGTGCCGCGATCATGGCTACGACTAGCCGACGGAGACAGAAGAATCTTGGCCGTCAGGTACAAGGTTTCGACCAGTCCCTTTGGGATCAAGTCAAGTTTGACCTTGTAGTCTTCGGCAACTATGCCCGCAGTCAAGAGGATGAGGCGTTCCGCCAAGCCCTCTTGGAAACAGAGTACCTTATCCTTGTGGAAGCCAACCCAATGGATTCCATTTGGGGTGTTGGCTTTGCCGCAGATAAGGCCCTGTACCACATTGTGGAGTGGGGAGAGAATCTACTGGGACTCGCGTTGGTTAAGGTGCGAACTGCCCTGCAGGAACCCACCAAAACCACCAAAACCATTTTGCCAAACCAAGGAACCCCTGCTTGGGTCCTGCTTCAGAAGGTGTTTTCCCTTGCCAAGTGATGCTCGAGAGGTGCATCACACCTCTGGGCCACCTAGAAGAAAAAAACATCGAATTGTGTTGACTTAGGTTATGGTCAAGGCTACCTTAACCACGAAAATCCAAGATGGATTTCAAATCAGAGTGTATCCAATGTCACTAAGCATCCACCTTCTCATTATTGATCCGCAGAACGACTTCTGCGTTCCCAACGGAACACTGTTCGTGCCTGGTGCAGACCAGGACATGAGCCGACTTGCGGCCATGGTCGACCGACTTAGCAGCAAGATTGCTGACATCCATGTCACCCTTGACAGCCACCGGCTGGTGGACATTGCCCACCCCATCTGGTTCAAGGACTCTTCGGGGAATCACCCCAACCCCTTCACCATCATCACTGCGGCGGATGTGGAGAGTGGGACGTGGACGACAACGATTCCTTCCTTCCGTGAGCGCACCTTGGATTACCTCAAGGCTCTTGAGTCTGGTGGTCGCTACCCCCACTGCATCTGGCCGCCCCACTGTCGCATTGGCTCTTGGGGCCACAACGTCTACCCAGAACTGTTCGATTCCCTTGCCCGATGGGAGAGCCAGTTCGCCTTGGTAGATTTTGTCACGAAGGGCAGTAACCCTTGGACTGAACACTTCTCCGGCCTCCAGGCTGAGGTCCCTGATCCTTCGGATCACACGACTCAGCTCAACACGACCCTCATTGAGGTACTGGAGAAGGCAGACATTGTCCTCATTGCTGGGGAGGCTCGCTCACATTGCGTAGCAAATACCATCAGGGACCTCGCAGCCAACATTGATGCCGCCTCGGTCTCCAAGCTGGTCCTCCTTACCGATGCCATGAGTGACGTGGGTGACCCTCCCGGCACCACGATGTTCTCTGACTTGGGCAAAGCCCTCATCCGTGACCTGACGGCCATGGGTGCCAAGACCTCCACCACTCTCGACTTCCTCAGCTAAGGAGCACACCATGCCTATCGTCTCTTCCCAGGCGTTGTGATTCAAGATCTCATGGGCAAGGCTTGGGCCACCCTTTTCCCCCAAGAAGGCAAGACACCTCAAATACACCTCCCTGAGTTGGATTCCTACCGCGTTGTCGACGCACGGTTTGACAATGGGAGCACCACTGCCGTAACCGGAGTCTTGATGGTGCTGGGAGAGCACAATGGCAAATATGACAGGATGGTGTTTCGATTCAACGACACCTTCCAAAAGTATGACGTGAGATTCAGCAAGGATGTCTCACCTGCAGGTCTGAACTTCACGGTTCTGGATACAGGGGTCTGTATTGCCATGACAGAAGAGGAGAAGCTTGAGGTATTCTCTGTTCGGATGGGCTCTGCAGGAATGAAGGTGGTTGAAGATCCTGTCCTTGGTGGAGATATGGTTCTGTACAAGCGAAATGGAAAGGTCATCTTCCCCCGTGGAAATGTCCTACACACGATGGGGTTGAAATAATGCCAGATCTTACAGGCAAGATGGGATACCTTGAGTCTGAGGGTGTGAGCGAACAGGTGTTTCTTGGGCAGTACTCCAAGACCAAATATCCACGCCCTTCGGTGACCGTTGACTTGGTCATCTTCACTATTGCAGAAGGCAATTTGAAGGTTCTCCTCATTGAGCGGAAGGGACACCCTTTCAAGGGCCATTGGGCTCTACCAGGTGGTTTCGTGGATGTGGGGGATGCCTTTGAAAACCAGGGGGAAGATCTAGAAGAGGCTGCTGTCCGTGAGCTGGGGGAAGAGACGGGTCTTGACCAAACCCTGCTGAAGCAGCATCGCGTCCATTTGGAGCAGCTCTACACCTTTGGTCGGGCTTACCGAGATCCTCGAACACGAGTCATTGGGGTGGCATACTTCGCCCTAGTCTCTCCAGATCTTCTAGATTCCATTCGGGCTGGGGAGGATGCGGAAAAGGCTCAATGGCTCTCTGTGGATACCAAGGTGCCCAATCTGGCCTTCGACCATGACCAAATCCTAGCTATGGCTTTGGAGCGAGTCAGGGGCAAGCTGAATTATGCCCCCCTAGCGCTCAGCATGGTCCCTGCTCAGTTCACTCTCTCTGAACTGAGAGAGGTTTATGAAGTGGTGCAGGGCAAGGGGTTTGATGCGTCGAACTTCCGTAGAAGGTTCAAGCGAATGCAGACTGATGGGGTTCTTGAAGAACTTCAAGAACTTCAAGAATTGCGTGTCCCAGGTAAGCTAGGGGGCCGTCCAGCCAAGGTCTACCGCTTCTGCAGGGACTGAGCCAGCCTCCCCCAAAGACTCTCTACAGAGGCACTGTGGGGCAAACTCTCTTGGGGTTGCCCTGAGTGTCCTTCCTCCCCTGAAGGAATTCCAGAACCAATCCCTGAGTTGGGGGATGTGTTGGATGGGATGGGTGTGTCTCTCTCATTATCATCCCGAAGGCTTCCCGGAGTCCATTGAGCGACCTTTGAACTCAAGTAGGTGGTGTCTTCAGCCGCTAACTGTACAGCCTTGCTGAAGGCCTTGAATTCTTTACTGGAAGCGTACTGGAGGAAGATCACGGCCTTGGCAATGTTAGGGATGGCGTGTCCCCAATGTTTCCTCATAGGGGACACTTCCCCAACCAAAGCCTGGTATACCAGATAGGATCCCTCTTCCTGCATGAGGTTTGCAGCCGTGGCACCATCCGGTGCAGGGGTCTTCTGGAGCCAGATGGATAGCCCATTAGCAACAGCCTTTTCAAAGTTGGAGGCTGCACGGTAGACCGGAGGGGTGGCAAACGCTTCAGACCAACCTTCACGGTGCTGGTCCTTGGCCTCCTGAATTACGATCTCGTCTAAGCGATTGGGGCTGAATCGGGCGGTTTTGATCTCAGGCATGTTGACCTCACTCTCTCCCGCCCATATAGGCGAGGTATGGGTTTCAAGACTCCTTGCCCATACGTTGTAGCTCTGAGCGGAGTTTCACATATGACGAGCCATAGTACACATGCACTCCCCACCTTCTCAGGGCAGAAGTTCCTGAGCACCCACCAGGCATCGGTGGATGCGATCCTAGGCAGTGGAGTACGCCCAGTGTTTTCCTTTGGGGACCAGTTCTATAACCGGGACAACTGGCCGCTTCGGATATTTGTGGTCCACTTCTGCTCTTTCTTGAGTCGAGAGAAGCGGAAGCCATCTCATGAAGAGATGGTGGAATTGGTGGTAAAGGCCAATGAGTTGCGGGTCAATGATCCCTACATCGTCATTGCGCGCACCCCCAACGAAATGAGCCTCCCCTTGGCACTAGCCCTCATGGGTGGCGCATACCATGAGGCGTGGCACACCAAATACAGTCGAAATACTGTGGTGTCTGTGGAGGAAATGGAAGCCCTCATTGACGGGGTGTGGGATAGGGTGGAGGACCCACTCCTTTGGACAAGGATGGCTAAGGCCATCCTGAACTTCTCCAACTTGGTGGAGGATATCCGCATTGAGCGAGTGGGGTGCAGGGATTTCCCCGGTGCCGCGCCCAAGATGTGCGACCTTCAGCATTTTATCCTTGATCAGGAGGTTGCGCACTTCAAGCCTGAAGCGGCTCCTACATTGGCTGAGGCCGCTCCTGAAAAGAAGGAAGATTCTTCTCCGGAAAATAGCACGGCCCCAAAAGTCCCAGACTTATACAGTCTGGTGTCCTGCATCTTCCGCGATGTGGGTCTGGGGTACAACACCCCCCGCACCAACCAAGCTTTGGAGATGTATCAAGAGCTAAGCCCAGAGGCATACTCCTTTGTCTTTGAGGGAGCACTTCGCCCCTACCTTGAGGAGGCCATCAACCTCAGCGGGGAGGATGATACTGCGAGCCTCCGTCTGGCGATGGAGATCCTGGTGGCAATTCACAAGGAGTCCCAGAAGGTTCCTCAGGACATGGGAAAGAAGAGTAATGAACCACACACCTACACCTGTCCTAACTGTGGGGCTCCTGCTGGAAGCCTCCGCCTTCGTCCTATTCAGGGTGGGCAAGCTCTCCTGATCTGCCTTGAGTGCGGATATGAAGAGGAAGTTGCCCTTGCCGATGAGGAAGGGGAAGGGGAAGGGGAAGGGGAAGGGGAAGGGGAAGGAATTCAGCTTGAAGAGGGGTGTGAAATGCCCCCCGGCAAGAAGCCCAAGAAGTCCAAGGAGGGTGGTACTCCTCAGAAGTCCGAGGGTGGTGAGACGGGCAAGGATCCATCTGATAATGCTCCTCAGGACAACGGGCCTCAGGAGGGTGGGGGCAATGCTTCTGACCCCAATTGGTCTGGATTTGTGCAGGCCCTTCAGGATCAGCTTGAAAATGGTGAGTCCAAGGCACTAGACTTTGCCTCCGCTTTTGATGAGGCCTTCACTGAAGCCACTGCCAAGGAGGATGCAGACTGCCAGGTTGGGGAAATGCCTTACCGCCCAAACAACCGCTCTGGAGACACGGTAGCCTTTGTCCAAGCTACCCAGAACGGGAAGAGCAGTGACAAGGGACGAGCGAGCACTTTCCTGGCCAGCGTCAAGGGCCAGACCTCTTTCCTACGCGCTCGTCTGCGCAACATCGTGCGGGCCATGGAGCAGTCCTCTGAAGAGCATGGTCTTCGTAAGGGTCGTGCGATCTCTAGCCGTATGCTGGTAGACTCCTACACCGCGCTTCAAGCGGGCAAGATGCCCACACGCGCCTACTTTGACATTGAAGAGGGGGTTGACACCTCTATGGCAGCAGCCATTGTCATGGATGAGTCGGGATCCATGTGTGACCGTCTTGTCAACGCCACCAAGGTCTTCATGGCCCTCACAGAGCCTTTGGACGCTCTAGGGTGTGCCACAATGGCTATCGGCTTCCGACATGGTGGGGGGGCTCCAGGAGAACCCTCCTTGTCACCAAAGGCACACCGTAACCACGCAATTCACATTGATGTTTTCAAGGCTTTCCACGAACGCTTTCAGGTCGTGTCTTGGCGCTTTGCAAACATTAAAGCTACTGGTGGCACGCCCATGGCGGATGGTGTCCAGTTTGCGCTAGAGCAAATCTCCAACCGCCCTGAAACACACCGTGTGTTGTTCGTGGTGACGGATGGGCAGCCGGATTCTGGACACATCCCGGTCCTGGCCTACCAAATTCGCAAGGCCAAGGAAGCAGGAATCCTTGTGGTAGGTGTTGGCATGGGGCTAGGAACCCAATACGTTGCCAACGTTTTCCCGGATCACGTCTACAGTGCCACTATGGAAGAACTCCCCAACCTTCTCGTCAAGAAGCTCAATCAGATTATGGACAAGCGAGGCACCAAGAGGGGACAGACCTACAAGGGTCTGCTCTAAAAAATTCAAGGTTGTGGTTTCAAACCACAAATACCTTGCGTAATAGATTTGAGGATCAAATCTACAATGCACATCCCATTCTCCAACACGACTGTGTCGTGTCAAGTGTGTGGACACACACAGTACTTCCTAGGCAACCATGTCGCTGAGGCCCATGGTTTGACTGCCAAGGAATATCTCTTGGCCCACCCGGATGCACCCATGGCTTCAGGGTTCCTTCTGGACAAGGTGAGGGAGAGTCAGGAAGGCATCCGCCGGTCACATCCTCCAAGGGATGTGGCCGTAGCCATCAAGGGGTATGTCGTACCCGTAAACAATGATGTTGAGGAGCTGGACTGCCTGCCATTGCCTGAGGCATACCAGTTCCCGGAACATGGGGAACTGTCTGTGGATATCGCTGAGGCGCTGATCAGCGTCCTCCGTGGACGCCACACATATATCTACGGGATGCCTGGAACCGGCAAGGATGCCCTTATCCATGCAGTGTCCAACCTCACCCGTCGTCCCACCATCATGCGACAGGTGGATCCAAATACGGATATTGAGTCATGGCTGTACACTCGTGACTTCAACAAGGACGGTACGTCCTGGACGGAAGGGTCACTGCTTGTGGCTCTTCGTGAAGGGTATAAGACCCAGACGGGTCGTCGGATCCCGTACACGATCCTCCTTACGGATATCGACCGGGCGAACAAGAGTCAGGCGGAGTTCCTCCGTATGGTGCTTGACTCCACCTGTGGGCGAGTCCGTGGTCCCGGAGGCACCCTACACAAGGTCTTCCCAGGCACCCAATTCGTGGCCACCGCCAATACGGCGGGTGGTGGTGACCCCAGAGGGAGAATGATCTCTGCCAACGTCATTGACGGTTCGATCCTTGATCGGTTCGAGCGCACCTACGAGTTCCACTGGATGGATTGGAGAGACGAGGGGCCTGTCTGCAAGACCAAGTTCCCCTCCCTTGCTCAGCAGTGTCCTGAGATGTTCGATCAGGTGGGGTTGGCAACCGCTTCCATCCGTAAGGCTATCCTTACGGATACTCTTTACACGGAGTTCAGCCACCGTGCCGTGTGTGTTTGGCTCGGACATGCCCAGGATATCGTGGAGATGGTGGGCATGGTGCCGAAGGACCTCCCTTCCCGTGCGGCCCGTGCTTGGCTGGATCGGATGCCCGATCCTGAAACACGCCTTCAGGCGGCACGCCTAATTGATCCCTTCATCAAGGGAGGAGTGTTTGAGCGTTGTTCTGATTCCAACAACGAGCCCTTGGGTGGTTTCTAAGGTGGAAGTTCACCCTGCCAAGAAGGCTTTTAAGGTGGTGGTACGCGCCTCTCGCTACCTCTTGGTCTGGGTTCCTGTCATAGCAGCTCTTTACCTACACGTCCTTGCTCAAGGAGCACACCATGCCTCAGAAGACTAGAACCCCGAACCTTCAGAATATTCCAATCCACACACCAGAAGGGGATAGAATTAAAAATCTCCTTCAGAAGAAGGATCCTCTGTTTCCGAATGTGGATTACGCCACCCTAGAGAAGATCTTTGGGGTGGCGAAGTGAGCGAAGAACTGCACGAGCGTCTACAGCAGAGCATGTCTGAAGGCGGGTTCACACAGGTAGACGTGGCGAAGGCCACTGGGCTTTCCCAGTCTGTCATTAGCAGACTCCTGCGAGGCAACGCAAAGAACCATCCTGTGGACACGCTCAACAGGATTCGGGCATTCCTAGGGGATGACATGCACGAGGATGTGCTTTCCCATGAGGATGTTCGTCGTGCTGTACGTCTATTCCGGTATGTACAGGGTGTGTTGGGGGCTGGGAGTCAGTTGATCATTCGAGAAAAGGACGGCACTGAAAAGGTGATTATCCCCCTCTGGTAGAGTTTCAGACCCCCAACCTCCAACGTTCTAGGAGAAAAGGACGGCACTGAAAAGGTGATTATCCCCCTCTGGTAGAGTTTCAGACCCCCAACCTCCAACGTTCTAGGAGAAAAGCAACATGGAACACCTTATGAATTGCCACGGTGAGTGGCTCCTCGCCCTTCAAGGGCTCTTGCTCCTTCCCTTTGTTCGCATGGGAATATTGTGGCACAAGTAAAGACATACACCCTAGAGGCACTGACACTCTTGCTCGCCTTGGGTCTCACAATCTATGTGCTGTGGTCAGCACATGGCAGCAATGCTTCTCATGTGTTCCTAGACTAGAGACTAGAGCCGCGTTAGTAGGTGGGTACCTGAGCGCGGAGACAGTATCTTGTATCTAAGTGACGAAGTGATTCAATTATTGAGACCCTTGCAGACCGAGCAAGGCTCCATCCAGCTCTCTAATGGTGTATCCCTACACGTCCGTGTCATAAAGCAAGGGAGGTCTTTGATGATCACCAATGCTGTGCAAGCAGATACCCCTTTAGCAGCAGCTTTGGGGATCTTGCGAGGGGTGGCTCTGCATCTGGGGTTTCCTAAACAGATGCAGTGTATGGTTGACCCAGAGACACTAAGTCTCTACGCCATAGTCGAAAACGAAGCATAAAAAAAGGCCCCCCTTCATGGTGAAGAGAGGCCTTTGGTTTTAGAACGCGGTGGGGGCTACATGCCACCCATAGGGCCAAAGCCATTGGGCAAGGCTTCTGCCTGGGGCAGTTCCGCAATCATACAGGCGGTGGTGAGTAGCAGGCTGGCTACGGAAGAGGCATTCTGTAGAGCGGTGCGTGTGACCTTGGCCGGGTCAATGACACCCATAGCAACCAAGTCACCATACTCTCCCGTTCGTGCATTGTAGCCATAGGCTCCATCATTGTCCAGGACCTTCTGGATGACGATGTCAGGACGACCTCCCGCATTCTGTACGATCATGCGGAGCGGGGCCTCAATGGCCGTGAGGAGGATGCGAAGACCAAAGCGATCCTCCTCGTCTTCCAGCTCAAGACTCCGGAGAGCCTTGCTCGCCCGGAGGAGGGCTACACCACCTCCAGGAAGAATGCCTTCCTCTACGGCCGCCCTAGTGGCATTGAGGGCATCCTCAACACGGGCCTTCTTCTCCTTCATCTCCACTTCCGTAGCGGCACCCACTCGAATGACCGCCACACCTCCTGACAGCTTCGCCTTGCGCTCTTCCAAGCGCTCAATGTCATAGTCTGATGTGGAGTTTGTGATCTGCCCTTCGATCTGTCGAATGCGCTCACCAATGGCGTCAACTGAACCATTGCCATCAATGATGGTGGTCATGTCCTTTGCCACCTGAACCCGTGCCGCTTGACCAAGATGTCCAAGGTCCAAGTCCTCAAGCTTAAGCCCCAGCTCCTCTGTGATGAAGGTGGCACCCGTAAGGGCAGCAATGTCCTCCATCTGATCCTTGCGGCGGTCACCAAAGCCAGGTGCCTTCACTGCACAACAGACAAAGGTCTTGCGCATGTGGTTGACGACCAGACCTGCCAAGGCCTCCCCATCCACATCTTCCGCAATGATCAGGAGCGGCCTACGGGCTCCCGCAACCTGCTCCAGAATCGGAACAAGAGGCTTGAGGGCAGAGAGCTTCTTCTCGTAGACCAGAATAAGGGCGTCTTCTAGGATCGCCTCCATCCGCTCATTGTCCGACATGAAGTAGGGGGACAAGAAGCCACGGGAGAACTGCATGCCTTCCACCGTGTCCAAGGTGGTCTCAAGGCCCTTGGCCTCTTCAATGGTGATGACACCACCACGACCTACCTTGTCCATGGCTTCCGCGATCTTTTCTCCAATCTCGCGGTCGCCGTTGGCACTGATGGTGCCAACCTGCTCGATCTCACTGTTGTTGGTGACATCGCGAGCAAGCTTGGCCAACTCAGCAACCAGAGCGATGGTGGCCTTGTCAATGCCTCGCTTGAGGTCCATGGGACTATGGCCTGCAGCCACCAGCTTGACGCCTTCCAGGTAAATGGCCTGGGCCAGTACCGTAGCGGTGGTGGTGCCATCACCAGCAACGTCAGAGGTCTTGGAGGCAACCTCCTTGACCATTTGAGCGCCCATGTTTTCGAATGGGTCTAGAAGCTCAACTTCCTTGGCAACCGAAACACCATCCTTGGTGATGACAGGTGACCCAAAGGATTTTTGGATCACCACGTTACGCCCTTGCGGCCCTAGTGTGACCTTGACGGCTTCGGCAAGCTGGTTGACTCCGGCGGTGATGCGTTCCTGCGCTGTGCGGTGGAAAAGGATTTCCTTAGCAGCCATAAGAGTAGACTCCTTCTTGAGGTTTAGGGGTTCAATCATACCCGCCTACCTCTAACCACCTGTGCTGTATTTTTCACCCCTCAGCGGACCAGATGTGCAAGCACAAAACCATGGTTGACCGCTTCCCGCATCCAGGCCAAGGAAGAGCAGGCCGCAGTCACGGTTTGCAAGAGGTAAGGTGATGGCTGTGCTCCCTCCTTCAAAAAAGTAGGAACTTTTTTCAAAAAAAAGTTGTTGACGGCGCTCTCGGCGCAGAGTAGAAAGAGTGCAAGAGGAAGGCAGGCTGCCTTTACTCGATAGGAAAAAGGAACATCATGCTCAATCGCCCTGCCACAACCAATATGCACAAGCCCGAGGCGCATTGCGTCCAGGGACGACGCATTGCGGGCGTGAAGCCGGAAGATATGGCCGGGGGTTCCGAGGGGTAGGCGAAAGTTTACCCCATTCCAGCGGAAACCCCCGGCACCTCGAAAAAGGTTCCGGGGGTTTCTTGCTTAAGGGCCTTGCATTCGTGGCTTAGTGGATAGAGCACAGGTTTCCGGTACCTGGGGTCGTAGGTTCGAATCCTACCGAGTGCGCCAATTTCTCTTTGAAGCTTGAATAAGCATGTTGGTCTAGGGGTTGGGACAAACAGCCCCTTATGCACCCATAGCTCAATTGGATAGAGCATTCGGCTACGAACCGAAAGGTTGGGGGTTCAAATCCCTCTGGGTGTGCCATGGTAGGCGATGCCAAAGTGGTCGAGGCGTCAGATTGTGGATCTGGAATCAGGGAGTTCAAGTCTCCTCGCTTACCCCAATAAGCAGGTGTAGCTCAGCTGGCAGAGCACATCCTTGGTAAGGATGAGGCCGTGGGTTCGAGTCCCATCTCCTGCTCCAAAAGAAAAAGTTGAAGGATGGGGTTGCAAACAGAACCCCATCCGCGTAATAGAGCCAGAGAGCCAGAGAGGGACGAGAGTCCTCCTCAAGCTTTGAAAGCACAATACGGATGGTACTTCTTCGGGGTGTAGCTCAATTTGGCGGAGCGCCTGCTTTGGGAGCAGGAGGCTGGAGGTTCAAGTCCTCTCACCCCGACCAATGGACACAAGCGATTGCCTTTCCAGGCTCTATACGAGCCTGGAGCCTCTCAACGATGCTTCGACAACACTTAGTCCTATTTCTAGCCCTGTCTTCAGAGCTAATTTTTGCGGAATGGCGCAGTGGTAGCGCGACGGGTTCATACCCCGGAGGTCGCTGGTTCGACTCCAGCTTCCGCAACCAATGTCAACACAGGTTAGATCCCTTAGCTCAGTTGGTAGAGCAGTTGGCTGTTAACCAAAATGTCACAGGTTCGAGTCCTGTAGGGGTCGCCATAAAAAAAAGCACTGGTCTGGGTGCTGTCTAGGGTGGAAGGGGAAGCGCTTCCTCTGGAATGCCTGAGACATAGACAGGAGAGGGGGGGTTTTGCTCCCTCCCCTCTCCTGTCCAGACATCCTGACCCCATAGTTTAGCGGCTAGAACGTCGGGTTTTCATCCCGGAGGTAGGGGTTCGATTCCCCTTGGGGTTACCATGTCGACCAGTTCAGGGGTCTCCTATGCCGAATAGTTTTGGGCTCTGGTTCTGGACGACAAATGGGGCGTTAGCTCAGTTTGGGAGAGCATCTGCTTTGCACGCAGAAGGTCATCGGTTCGAACCCGATACGCTCCACCATTGGTGGATTAAGTAGGGTATGGGTGATTAGCTCAGTGGGAGAGCTACTGCTTTACACGCAGAAGGTCACTGGTTCAATCCCAGTATCGCCCACCATGCCGCCCTTAGTGGCGGAAGGATCGGTTCGAATCCAAATCCAATACGTCCCACATAGCCCTTTATGTGCTGCTGGGTATATCCTACCTCTTGAAGTAGGATAGTCGGGTAGGAAAGACACCCCCGTGCCCTGATTGGGGCGCTTTACGGTCCCACGGTCCAGTCTGGAGTGGGCGCTACACTGTCTATGTAGAGATCACGGGTTCGAATCCCGTTGGGACCGCCAAGACAAATCAACCAC
>Ga0210044_10001241_pt1 | contig 38789 bp, 33 predicted proteins | sample CryGey13umfilter_2_FD_183959 | JGI IMG/M metagenome (GOLD analysis project Ga0210044, IMG submission 183959) | Groundwater microbial communities from aquifer in Utah, USA - Crystal Geyser 4/9/14 3 um filter (SPAdes) (version 2) | ecosystem: Environmental > Aquatic > Deep subsurface >... | reverse complement strand
TTGGATTTTTTAAAAAAGAGATATCTCCTTGCTGTAATTTAACTATCTCTAAAAACTTATCAAAAGCATTTCCGTTTTTAATCAATTGTTTTGATATTTCGATTCCTTCATCAATATAAGATGCTTTACCCCCAAGCCAGATCATAGCGCCGGAAAGTAAAGTACTTAATTCAAAAAGATCATCTTCTTGTTCTCCTTTTAAAACATTTATTGACTCATAAACTTCCAGCCAATTACCGACATATCTGCCTAAGGGTTGATTCATATCGGTTATAAATGCAATTACTTTTTTATTAAATGCATCGGCTGTATTTATAAGTGAATTAGCAAGTTCAACAGCATCAGATGTTTTTTTCATAAAAGCGCCGCTGCCTGTTTTTACATCAAGCACAAGTCCGTCAATTCCTTCTGCTAATTTTTTGCTCATTATACTTGCAGTAATTAATGGAATTGATTCAACCGTTGCTGTTACATCACGCAAAGCATAAATTAATTTATCGGCAGGAGCAACATCTTTAGTTTGGCCTACCAAAACAGCACTGCATTTTTTTATAACTTGTTTGTATCTAGTTAAAGAAAGATCTGTTCTAAATCCTGGGATTGATTCAAGTTTATCGAGCGTTCCTCCTGAGTGACCAAGCCCTCTTCCTGATATCATTGGCACATTAACACCGGCAGCTGCAACAATTGGTGCAAGTATTAAAGAGGTTTTATCCCCAACACCTCCGGTAGAATGTTTATCAATTTTTGAACCTGGAATAGAATCTAAATTGATTACTTTTCCACTGAAAAGCATAGCTTTGGTTAGAGCTGCTGTTTCTTTTTTGTTCATTCCTTTTAAATATACAGCCATAAGAAAAGCAGAAAATTGATAATCCGGGATATTCTTTTTTGTATAGGATGAAATTAAATAATTAATTTCCTCACCTGTAAGAGATTTGCCTTCTCGTTTCTTTCTAATTAATTCTGTTGTATTCATATTTAAAATTTACAAATAAATAAATTTATCCCAAAAAATTCATTGGAAATGAATTTTTTGCCGAAGGCCGCTATATAAAATGTTTTTATAAAACATTTTATATAGCGGGGTTAACCCCTGGCAATTTGTAAGAAAAACATATTACTCAAATAACGAATTCCGAGATTTTTATATAACTAAGTATATGATCTTTATTTACTTACAAATTGTCTGCCCAGAGGGCAGATTTTCCAATGGAAAATCTGGGATTATATAAACAACATTGCTTTTTGAATGCACTTTTATTTTGGTTATTTTTAACACTTGAAAAACTATTTATTGGAGAAACAATTTAAATGCAGTTTAAGTCCAGAACACACACTTGCGGTGAATTAAGAAAAAAAAATATTGGGAAAAAAGTAGTTTTAAACGGGTGGGTAAATACCCGCAGAGACCTTGGGGGAGTTATATTTATTGATCTGCGCGATAGATACGGAATTACACAAATAGTTTTTGAACCACAACATAGTCCTGAAAGTCATAATTCAGCAAAAGAATTAAGAACAGAATATGTAATTTCTATAGAAGGTGTTGTTGAAAAAAGAAGCGAAGGAACCATCAATCCGTCTCTTGAAACAGGAATGATAGATGTAAGAGTTGACAATTTACAAATTTTAAATTCAGCAAAGACACCACCTTTTTTAATAGAAGATAATATTGACACTAATGAAGAGACAAGATTAAAGTACAGATTTTTGGATCTGCGGAGACCTGAACTGCAGAAAAATTTAACTCTTCGTCACAAGATGTATCAAACAGTAAGAAAATATTTTGATAAAAATAATTTTGTTGAAATTGAAACACCTGTTTTAATGAAAAGCACTCCCGAAGGCGCAAGGGATTATCTTGTGCCCAGCCGTGTTCATAGAGGTAAATTTTATGCTTTGCCCCAATCACCCCAAACATATAAACAACTTTTAATGATTTCTGGATTTGACAGATATTTTCAAATAGTAAAATGTTTTAGAGATGAAGATTTAAGAGCAGACCGCCAGCCAGAATTTACTCAGATAGATGTTGAAATGTCTTTTGTTCAACAAGAAGATGTTTTTTTGATAGTTGAAGGGTTGATGAAAGATCTTTATAAAAATATCTGGAATAAAAAATTACAGACACCTTTGCAAAGATTAACTTTTGCAGATGCTATGGAAAAATATGGTTCAGATAAACCTGACTTAAGATTTGATCTGCAAATGGTTACCCTTAATGATGTCTTTGATAAATCAGAATTTAGAGTGTTTAAAGATCAAATAGAAAACAAAGGAATAATTACAGGTTTAAAAATTCCTGGCTGTGATGTACCTGCCTCGCCGGCAGGTGGGTTTACAAGAAATCAATTAGATGTACTTACAGAGTTTGTAAAAAAACTGGGTGCCGGCGGACTTATCTGGATGCGCGTAAAAGAGGAAGGACTTGAAGCGCCAGTTGCAAAGTTTTTTACTGAAAAAGAAAAACAAAATCTAATAAATATTTTAAGTGCAAAAGTCGGTGATTTAATATTTATACTTACCGGTCCTAAAATAAAAACACTTTCTACAATGGGTTCGTTAAGATTAGAGATGGCAAAAAGATTAAAGCTAATAAAGGCAGATACTCCATCTAGTTTAATTTGGGTTACGGATTTTCCTCTGTTTGAATGGGACGAAGAAACAAAAAGATATTATGCAATGCATCATCCGTTTACTTCCCCCAACCAAGAAGATTTAAAATTGTTAGATAAATCGCCAAATGAAGTTAGAGCCAAAGCTTATGATCTAGTTCTAAATGGTAATGAAATTGCAGGTGGAAGTATAAGGATTCATGATTCTTCAATTCAATCTAAAATGTTTAATGCATTGGGTATTACTAAAGAAGAAGCTGAATTAAAATTTGGATTTTTATTAAACGCACTTAAATACGGAGCCCCACCACACGGAGGTATAGCCTTTGGGTTTGACAGAATAGTAATGCTTTTTACTAACAGCCAATCCATAAGAGATGTAATTGCATTCCCAAAAACATCAAGCGGTATTTCATTAATGGATGACTGTCCTTCAGATGTAAGCGAAGAGCAGTTGAAAGAGTTACACTTAAAAATTAAAAATTAATCCAAAAGAATTCATTGGAAATGAATTTTTTGCCGAAGGCCGCTATATAAAATGTTTTTATAAAACATTTTATATAGCTGGGTTAACCCCTGGCAATTTGTAAGAAAAACATATTACTCAAATAACGAATTCCGGGATTTTTATATAACTAACTTACATTACGCAATATGATTTGTGAATTGCCACGACTTTTAAGTCGTGGCAATGAAACACTATAAAAACCGGGCTTTAGCCCAAATTGTTTTGTTTTTTTTTGACTAAAGTCCAGAATTTTGAGGTCTTTTTAATCCACGCCCTAAAGGGCGTGGCAAGTCAAAAACAGATTTTGCGTAAGATGAGTTAATAAAATTGAGCAATAAAACGAACCATATCTAAAATATTTTTTTTAATTTAGTCTTTATAGCATGAAAGGATTATATTAATGTGTTGTTTATAAGTTCATCTATTTAAAATATGTCTAAAAGAAAAAAGAAATCCTTTAATATTTTTAAAACTTACAAAGCAAAAACACTTTTCTATTTCACTTTTTTAATCACATCAATATTTGCTGCAGGTTATTTTTTTACTATAAAAGAATATGAAAAGGATAAAACAGAAACGACACAAAAAACAATTGATCTTTATTCAAATTATCTTGTAGATAATTTTAGGTTAAGCTTATCTAAAAAAGACACTACATTTTTTAGCAATTCCATTAACAGCATTTCTAATTTTGTTAAAATAGAATATGTTGTTTCAACCAACATTAACGGAAACTTATTCTATTATTTTAATCTAGATAAAGCCGAAAGTAATATTTATTTATCAGCCACACAAAACGGAAAAATTAATCTCTCGAAAGAGATGTTTAGAAATTTTGTGCAAATAGAAACTGATGCGAACCAACTCGCCAATTTATATCTTGGTTTTTCTATTAAAGAGTTAAAAGATGATCTTAAAAAAGAAAGATATTTTATACTGCCTTATTTTGCCGGCGCTTGGCTTTTATGTATTTTGATTGTGTTTTTTATTACCAGAAAAACTTTCAACCCATTTAAAAAAGTAATTGCAACAACCAAGGAAATGATGGAAGGCAACTATACTAAAAGAATAGAAATTAAGGATAAAACCGAACTTGGTCGTTTAGGCAGGGCAATAAATTATTTAGTTGAAAATCTTGAAAGAGATCAAAGCCATATTTCAAAAATGGATGCAAAATTAAAAGGGGCATTCAGAGAAAAAATAGGAGAGCTTAATTTAGAAATAAATCAAAGAAGAATAGCGGAACAATCTGTTAGAATAAGCGAAAAACAATTCAGACTTTTATTTGATATAGCTCCTATCGGTATGGCCAGAACATCTATTGATGGTCAAATTTCACAGATAAACAATTCATTTTGCGAAACACTTGGTTACAGTGATATTTATTTAATAAATAATGACATAAATAAATTTATTGTTGATGACGATTTAAAGTTATTTAAAAAACTACAAAAAAGTTTAATAGAAAAAACCAATCCAAAAGAATCCATTGAAATTTGTTTTAAGAAAAGTGACGGAAATATTATAAACACAATATTAAAATCTGCTTTGGTTGAAGATGAAAAAGGTGTCCCAATTAATTTTATTATTCAGGTAATTGATATTACACAACAAAAAGAAACGGAAAAGAATTTAATAGCAGCCAGAGAAAAAGCAGAAGAATCGGACAGGTTAAAAACAGCGTTTCTTGCACAAATGTCTCACGAAATTAGAACTCCATTAAATGTAATTTTAAACACAATGGTAATAATGGAAGATGATATTGATGCAGAATTATTAGAAGCAGTAACACAGGCCGGAAAAAGACTGCAAAGAACTATTGACCTTATACTTAATATGTCTGCAATTCAATCGGGCAGTTACGAACCGGATTTTGAAACAATTGATCTGGACAATGAATTAAGAATAATGGTAAATGAATTTAAAGGACTTTGTAGGAAAAAAACTTTAGAAATTGAATATTTAAAAGAAACAGATAAGGCAAATATTATTGGGGATAATTATACAGTAATGCAAATATTCCAAAATCTTATTGGTAATGCCGTAAAGTATACACTTAAAGGAAATATTAAAATAATTTTGAAAAACAGATCCTCTGATTCTGTTTCAGTTGAGGTTAAAGATACAGGTATTGGAATTTCTGATGAATATCTGGAAAACATTTTCAAACCTTTCTCGCAGGAAGATGTTGGACAAAAAAGAGAATTTGAAGGCAACGGATTAGGACTGGCTTTGGTAAAAAAATATGTTGACTTAAACAAAGCTGAAATTTTTGTAGAAAGCAAAAAACATCATGGTAGTAATTTTAAAGTAGTATTTAAAAACAAAAAAGATTTCTGAAAAAACGCACAAGTCATTCCCGTGTAAATCCGTAAACTTTCCATCAGACTTTGTCTACGAGACGAGTGGGAATCCATTTATGTTACTTGAGATTCCTACTTTCTTCAGAAGGAATGCCTTTGGCAGCAGGAATGATAAATACAAAATGTTTTTATTCATACCACGAAACAATTTCAAAAAAACCAGTGCTTGGAAATGATGGGGGGAAACTAGACATCAGTCTGTCATCGTATCTGTAACTTTTACTAAAGCCGCTTATAATACCCTTCCAGTTAAAAGTTCCAACAGGTAATCTTACTTTTTGTGTAATACCACCCAGCAAATTAATCGAACCGCTTGGTCCTCTGCTGGCATAATTTTCAGCCCCAAAGCCGCCTTTTTGTGCATAGATTGCGGCTTCAATATTAATGCCATTTGAATTTGCACTATTATCACTTATATAAACATTATTTTCAGCTACAATACCAAGCATATCTTGGGATGATGGATTTGTTAAAGGATTTGTATCATAAACAATATCATCTTCTAAATAAATATTTCCTTTATCAGCATAACCATTTCCCCCTGCACTAATAGTATATTTTCCTTTTACTGTTCCGCTAATATTTACAACAGCATTATCAACAAAAATAACTCCATTAGGGGCAAATGTTGTTGCCGCTATAGTTTCAGTTACCCACTCTGTTACTTTTTTCTTTTTCTTTTTCTTACCTTTTTTTACCCAAGTTGTTTTTAGATATTTATATATAATATTATCACCTGCAAATTCAATATAAACTTCACCTTGAGCGGAAATATATTTTCCTCCATTTTGAGCTGCTGTTTTTAAATCACCAATATTATTTGTTGGCATTTCAAGGTCAACCCCCTGTTCAAAACCTCCTAAAAATTTAGGAGAAGCCCATTAGCTAAATTTAATGCTTCTTTAGTTGTAACCTTCCCCATAAAAACTGGGGAACCATTCATGTTCATAATATCCTGAGAATGCAAAGGGCCCCAGACTGTATCACCGGTAGTCCACCAAATTATACCACCTTCACTTTCTGAATAATATGCAAATTTTGAAAACTTGCTTGGTTGCAAAGTAACTTGTACAGTATCTGTTATACCCCTGAAAGTACCTGCAGAATTAATTCTTATTATTTGTTTAAATGCATCTAAAACATCAACGGTTACATTTATTTTACCATCTTGGTAGCTGATGTTGTTATACCCATTTTTCCAGGTTTCATCTAAATATATTTGATTTGCGGCAATGTTAGCACCACTTACTGCAATATTGTGTGCAGTAATATTAGCGTTATAATCCGCCATGTTACCAACCGTTCTGGTTGTTGCCGAGCCAATATTTTTTTCCATAATTAAAAAAATAAAACTAAAACCCAGCACTACTATTAAAATTGCTCTTCCGCCCATAATTATTCTCTTTTATCTATTTCTTAAATTTCTTGCTGCCAATCTTATTTGTCTCCAAAATGCAACCGTATAAACTGAATCAAAAGCTTCAGTGTTTTCTACCTGCACATCAATTTGAATAGAATTTATTAGCGCAGGTACTGAAACCGGATTTTCATTTATAGGATTTTTTAGAGCATCAAAATATTTTAGAGTAAATTTAGTGATACCAACATTAGAACTTTTTGCCTGATCTGTATTTACTACACGATACAAAAGCCTGTCTCTTGGATTTGGTGTGCTTGAAAGTTGAGAAGTAGAACCCATATAATAATAAAGAGAATCAACCACACCAACATTATCAACATCAGTTAAAAATTTTATACTGTTTGAATCAGCATATAAAATTGATTTAGAAGGATCTGGAATTTTTGTCCAGTCCTTACAATACCCTATTTTTCTAAAATCACTTTCCAAAACTTCAACAACAGATACCATTGCTTGCTGAACATTTATTTCTGCATTACTGTTATAAAGCGTGCCTGTTGCGGAGGTGTTTAACCTAAACAAAATAAGCAGTAAAAGTCCTCCCACAAACACTGATCCGATAATATCTAATATTGTGCTAATACCCATTTTATCTAAACACCCAATAACTATATAAAGATGATACGGTTAAAGTGTCTCTCATTGATCTACTTGAAATTTTTATTGTTATTTTTTTTGTCCATTTTATACTATTTACTATTACATCCGGGTTGGTTGCATTAACATAACCCACAGAACAGGTTACATCAAATATTGCAGACGGCATAGTTGAATCAGAATAACCGTAACCATTGTAATCATCTATATCATCAAATTGCGAATAAGGTTCACTATCAGCACCCAAATTTTTATTCTTTGTTAATTGCCATACACTTGTTAATGTATTGCTGATAGTATTTTCATCAAACGCTTTTTTTGAAATTTCTTCTAACATTGTATTTCCAATAGACACAGCAAGAATATCAAATTTAGAATTATACTGAGTTTCTGTATTTACCAATGTAACGGTATTAACCCTTAACACCATAGCTGATAAAAAAATCATAGCTCCAATTGTTAATATCATTTGTCCTGTATTCATATAATAGTAACTATCTTATGTTTTATTTATTACTCTAACCAATGTCTAACTGCCAGCCGATGTTTACCAAAACCGTAATTTTGAGTACCTTCAACAGAAGATATACCTAAAATACTTGTCGCATTTTTTATTATTTCTGATGAATAAAGTACTTCGTGGTCTTTGTTTCCACTGCATTTTTTTTCAGTTTCTAAATTCTGAGATAATAAAATAATTGCACCATGTACATCAAGATGAAAATGAAACATATAATCACCAATAATTAATCCTTTAAAAGGATAATTTTTCAATTTTATCTGCTTAATTCTTGTTGTACCTGAAGAATTATGACATACTAAAATACCTTTACTTTGAGTTTCTTTCATATCAATTTTATCATCATCATCATCATCATCATCATCATCATCATCATCATCATCATCATCATCATTAATTTCAACATATGTAATGCCTGATAAAGGTAAATTCAAATCTTCCGGATCAGTAACATATTGGCTTCCATCCTGTCCGCTTTGAGCAATGCTTTTTAAAGTCCCTTCTGGTATGCCCAAAACTGCATCTGGTGTGGTTGGGAACTCACCACCCCAGTTGTAGTTTTCTTCAATTACATTTGGATCTTCTGGGTATTGCATTGGATAATCAACATGATTGTGGGTTCCACCAATTTTTGCATTCTCAATATTTTCAAAAGTAACACTAGTAGAAACACCGTGGACACCATTGCCAGATATTATATTGCCGAATGAATCGTAGTCTCTTCCATCTATATACATATCACTTATAGTATTATTTAAAGGGCCGTTTGCTGTCCAGGCACCTCTTACAACAGTGGGAACAAAACCGGCAGATGGTTTTTCTGTAAAAACGGTTATGTTGGTTTCATAATCATTAAAATTACCAGTTACAGAAATTTTTATTAATGTATCTGTTGTAATTACTGTATCAATAAATCTGTATGTGGCAACACCACCAAAAAAATTTTTTTCTTCAGGTGTAGTAACGCGCCAACTTGTGCTGTCATTTATTCCAGAGATAATCATTTCAGCCATGCTGTTAGCAATGTTTCTTGATTGCATTGTGTTATAATTTTTTACAGAGTTTTCTGTACCGGCAGTTAATTTGTTATTAAGATTTATACTTAAAATCCCGTAACTTATAAACCCACCCATAACAATTATTAAAATAAATTTAGACATAAAAGCCCTTTATTTTTTATAAATTTTTTGGAGTTATTTTTTTTTGCCATTCAACTGCTTGATAAACAGTATCAACAGGTTCAGCAGATTCAACTTTTAAATAAATCTGTATAGTTCTTATATCATTTCTTGAGGATTGATTAGATAGAGAAGCATAAGAAATTTGTGTGTTCAATGAATCAAAATATGATATTTTAAAATCAGTAATTATATTAGAAGAAAAAGGTGTTCCGTTATTAAAAATTCTGTAGAGTAATTTGTCGGAAGGATTTTTTGTTGATAATAATTCAGAAACATCACCATAATAATAATACAGCGTATCACCTGTACCGTCATTATTAATATCTGAATAAAATTTTATTTTATCAGAATCAGCAAGAACTATTTTATCGCCAGTTATTCTATAACCTATTTTATAAAAATCATAATCAATAATTTCTGAGGAAGCGGTTAATTTTAGCTGCTCTAAATTAGCCTGCAAGTTTTCATTTGATGAATTTAAAACATAAACATTCAACCTGCCTACCATTAAAATAATTGCACCTGCAATAATATAAGATCCTAATAAGTCAAGCCAATAAGCCATAAATTTTAGTAAGCTATTACCTGATGAAATCTAATTGTATCAGGCAAGCTAAAGTTAGTTAATAAAATATCTATTTGTTTTGTAAATGTTTGTACATAGCTTTTTACATCAGGCATTAATTTGTTTATATAATATACATTAACCTTCAAATTAAACAGACCCAACCTATCCAATGAATCAGATTTTGTGTAATTGTTATAATCATCTATATCATCAAATTGTGTTGATACATATTCTCCTGCATCCGAACCTAACAAATTAGGATGTGTTAATGAATCAGCGATTGAATATCCACGGCTAACAGTTTTTTCATCAAATGCTTTTACTTGTATTTCGTTTATTAAAGATTGCGCTATTCCTGCACCTGTTATAATTGCTTCATTACCAAATAACATTTCTTCTTTAGAGCCCTGTGATTTGTAAATATTAATAATTAAAACAGTTAAAATTGCAATTGCAAAGATAGTTAATATTTGCTGCCCTGAATTCAATTGGTTGTCAACTTAATTTTTTATGATTCAAATTTAATATAATTATACACAAATATTGTGCTAAAAAATAAATTAAATTAAAGTTCTAATTTTATTGAAAAATGTAATGTTTTTTTAGATGAAAACTTATAACAGAAAAACTCATCGGTAATTATTACACCATTATTGTATTAATTTTTAGATAAAAGCAAAATTTTTACTAAAATCAACCAATAACAAAACAAGTATAAATTACCGATTCGGTAATATTTGCCTGTAATTTTTACTGACAATTTATTGCATATTATTATATTTTATTTTATTATAACAACTTAAAGACTGGTATATTATTTTCTTAAGAGTTTTTAGGTTAAATAAAATACTGAAAGTTTAAATAATTTATTTACAAATAATATAAAGGAATAATAATATGGGTCAACAACAATTGTTATTAATTGTATTGGGAGTAATCATAGTTGGTATAGCTGTGGTTGTAGGTATTAATTTGTTTAATGCCAATGCTGTTTCTGCAAATAGAGACGGTGTAATTTCTGACTTAAACAATTTAGGTACAATGGCACAACAGTATTACAAAAAACCATCTTCAATGGCTGGAGGTGGAAATACTTTTACCGCATGGACACTTCCTGGAGCGTTAGACACAACTGCTAACGGAACATATACTATAAGTGTAAGCGCCCAATCTGTTACAATAGTAGGAACCGGAACAGAAACAGGAGATGATGGTTCTGAAAAAGTTAAAGCAACTGCAACAGTAAGCCCTACAGCAATAACATCTGTAAAAAATAATTAACTTTATTTTCAGTTAATTTTTCTAAAAGGTTGATAAAATTATTATATTTTATCAACCTTTTTTAATTTAAGGAAGAATTATATGATTGAATTAAAATTTTCTGCACAGAACAAAGATGGAAGATCTTTAAATGGTTCTTTTACTGCCGCTTCATATGGTGAAGGTAAAAAAAAGATAAATGCTTTAGCAGAAAGAAACAATCTTAAAATATTAAAGATAGAAAAAAAAGCTACCTACCTTTATAAAATTCAGAAAAGAAATGACAAATCTATAAAAGGAGAGCAAAAAGCTTATTCAAAACAAGAAGTGCAAAATGCATTATCCAGATTGGGGTTTAATGTTCTTTCAGTAAATAAAAAACTTTTTGATTTTAATTTTAATCCACCTCCCGGTGAAATTGTTACATTTGTAAAAATAAGTGCGGAACTTTTAGAACAAAAACTTCCCTTTAGTGAAATACTAACTTTATTAATGGGAGATGTACAAAATAAAACACTTAAAGAAACTCTTAAAGAAATAAATAATGATTTAAAACGCGGAGCCGATAGTCAGGAAACATTTATTAAATACACACCTGTGTTTGGTAAGTTTACCGCCTATATGCTTGGGCTTGCTTCTAAGAGTGGTAATATGACCGAAATTTATAAAGCAACCGCTAAGTTTATTGAAAGACAACTTGAATTTAAAAAGAGTTTAAGAAGCGTACTTATTACCCCCTCAATAACGATGTTTATTCTTTTTCTAACTGTAATTTTTTATGTTGCATATATTTTTCCAGAAACAGCAAGACTCTTTGTTAGATTTGGAGTTGAGTTGCCCCCAATGACTGCATTTACTTTGAAGTTAAGTGATTTCTTGAGCAATAATTCGATGCTTGTAACAGCTTTAATTGTTGTGCCGCTAATTGTTTTTTGGAGACTTATTAAAACTACAAAAGGTAAATTTTTGTTTGATAAATTTATATTAAAAGTTCCTTATATTGGTACTTTGATACACAAAACTTTAATTGAGATTTACAGCAGAGTTTTTTATACATTATATAGTGGTTCTGCAGAAAGTATTGAACCAATTAGAATAGCTGCTGAAGCAACCGGTAATCAATATTTTGAATCACAAATAAAAAATATTGCTATTCCATTAATGGTAAAAAAAGGTGTAGGATTGACCGAAGCATTTAAAGCAAGTGGTGTCTTTACAGAAACAGCTTTATCAAGGTTTCACTCGGGTGAAGAAACCGGAACTATTAAAAACACATCCCTTCAATTAGCAAACTATTATGAAACAGAAACAGTTCATAGATTAAAGAATTTTATAGAACTCATACAGGTTATTATTGCAATGATAATTATGATAGTTATGATAGCGCTAACATTCGTATCTGCAGAAACTGCAACCGTTAGACCTAGCACTACTACATCTTATAATTCACATACAATAGAAAGAATAATAACATGATTGATACTAATCTAGAAATGACAGATAAAATTGGTTATCTCCTTTTTAAAAAAGGAATAATTGATGCAGAAATTTTGGAAAAAGCTCTAGATGCTAAAGCACAAGACAAATCAAAAATAAAAAGAAATCTTGCTCAAGTTTTAGTTGAAGACTTTAAGTTTGATCACGATTCTATTTTCAGTGAAGTTGCAATTCTATATGCCTTCAGAGAACTAAATATTCAAGTTGATCAAATCCATCAAAACACAATTGATTTTATTAAAGATAAAATAAAAGCTGCCGGCGAAAATGCAAAAGAGGTAATGTTAAAACATAAAGTTATTCCCTTTATGTATGATGAAAAAATAAGGGATAAACTTCTAATTGCTGCAATAGATCCAACTGACAGAGCAATACCAAAAATTGCCTTCTCTCTAAGTGCAAAAAAATATGAGGTAATGTTCTTTAAAAAAAGTGAATTTGAAAAATTAATAAACTTAGTTCTCCCTCCGGAAAATGTTTATCTCCAGGCTATTGAAGAAAACGAATATGATAATATTGATATTGGTGAAGAAGATGATACTTCTTTAAATGAAGATGAATTAGAGGCTGAAATAAACAAAAGTGCACTTATCAATTTAGTTGAAGGAGCTTTGGTTGAAGGTGTAAGAATTGGTGCAAGTGATATTCATTTTGTTCCGCAAACAGGAAAAAAAACAAATATACTTTTTAGATTAGACGGTAATTTACAATTGTGGCATTCTCAAGAGAATACTTTACCGGAAGCTGTTATTGCGGTTGTTAAAGACCGCGGAAGAGGAATGGACAGGTTTGAAAGAGAAATGGCGCAGGATGGTTCTATTCAGCGTAAAATAGATAATGTTGTCATTCGTTTTAGAGTTTCCGTTTTACCTTTAGTCGGTGCTGAATTAAAAAATAAATATGAAAGCGTAGTAATAAGAATACTTGATGATAGAAAAGTAATAAAAGATTTGGACAAATTAGGTTTAGAAGGTTATTCAAAACAAGCCTTTTTAAAATCAATTAATAAACCGCAAGGTATGGTTATCTTAACAGGACCAACAGGGAGTGGAAAAAGTACTACTCTTGTTGCCGCAGTATATCAGGTTATAGATTCCACAGTAAATGTTTTAACAGTTGAAGATCCTGTAGAGTATGTAATTGAGGGAGCGAGACAGCTAAAAATCGGTTATAAAATGGATTTTGATCAAGCTATTCGATCAATATTAAGACACGATCCCGACATAGTTCTTGTGGGTGAAATGAGAGATAAAATAACAGCAGAAATTGCTATTAAACTTGCCAACACAGGTCACTTAACATTTTCTACTTTGCACACAAACGATGCACCAAGTGCGGTTGCAAGATTATATAAAATGGGAATCGAACCCTTTTTAATTGCGTATGCAATAAATGTAATAGTTGCACAGAGATTAGTTAGAAAACTTTGTAATGAATGTAAAAAGAAAGAAACAAATCTTGATGAAGTTGGAATGAAATCAGCAGGGTTAAATATTGCAGATTGGAAAGATCTTGATATTTATAAAGCAGTTGGTTGTGATAAATGCAACAAGACTGGATATAAAGGAAGAATAGCTATTCATGAATCACTTTATTTTACAAAAGAAATTAGAGAAATTATTGTAAGGTCGGGAATTGAAGTTGACGAAGAAAAAATAAGAATTCAGGCAAAGAAAGACGGTTCATTAAATTTAAGAGAATCAGGGTTGGAAAAAGTTAAACAAGGGTTAACTTCTCTTGAAGAAGTAATTTCAGCTACAACTATAGACTGATATGTTTTTGTGTTCTAAGTTGGGGAAAAGTATTTGAAAGATTTTAATAATAAAAAGTAAATATCAAAGTGCCATATTCTAACTTAAAAAAAATATTGTCATCCATTCTCTCACAACTACCAGATGTTATTAACAGCATAGAAAGGATTAATCAAATTGTTGAAAACATTGAAAAAATTAATCCAAAATACAGAACAGAATTAAGAGATATTTTAAATAAAGTTCTAATCAGCATGATAGAGAGGGAAGCATCTGATATTGAAATTGGTGGTTCGGGAACAGACGGTCATATATGGCTTCGTGTTTTTGGACAAAAAGAAAGAATAAAGGAATTTCCACAATTAACAGTAGATGAAGCAGCAATTTTAATTTGTAATTTATTAAACATAGATCAAATCAATTTTTTAATAGAATATAAAAATTTAGATTTCAGTTATTCATTTTATTACGAAAGAAAAAAAACAAATGTAAGGTTTAGGGCTTGCACTTATTATGATCTCGATTCTTTAGCATTAAACATGAGGGCAATAAGTACATTTACTCGTACAATTGAATCATTGGGCTTTCATCAAAATGCATTTAAAGTGATGAACCACAAATATCAAAAATTTGGTTTATCATTAATTACAGGTATTACAGGCTCCGGTAAATCTACCACACTGGACGCTATAATTGATTATCACAATAATACTGATAAAGCACATATTGTTATTATTGCCTCACCTATTGAATTTGTTCATAAATCAAATGCTGCTATTATTAGACATAGAGAAGTTGGAAGAGATGTAAAGTCATTTAAAGATGGTGTTATTCAATCTATGCGTCAAGATCCTGATATAATTGTAATTGGTGAAATGAGGGATCCCGATACAATTTTGGCTGCTCTTGAAGTAACAGATACCGGACATAAAGTATTTTCAACACTTCACACTTCCTCTGCTGTTGAATCTATTGATAGAATTGTGGCTGAAGTTCATCCTAACGAACAGGAAAGAGTAAGAAACAGATTGGCAGATGTTTTGGTTTCTGTTGTTTCTCAAAAACTTGTTCCCACAATTGATGGCAGATTAGTTTTAGCAAAAGAAGTTTTAGTTGTTAATTCAAATGTAAGAGCAGCAATAAAAAATAACAACACAAGTGAAATTTATATGATGATCAATCAAGGCGCACCAAGCGGAATGATTACTATGGAACAGGATTTAAAAAGATTGTATTTAAATAAAACGATTACATTGGAAAGTGTAATGGCTTACTCCAATCACAAAAAACGCATGGAGCAAATTTTAATATAATTTATGCAACCACATGTATTTATATATTGTGAAGGCACTGATGCAAAGGTTATTGCCGTTGAAAAAACCAAAGATAAATTAAAAATTATAAAAGCATCAGCTTTGGAGTTAATACGACCTTATGTTAATATGGACGAATGGACAAGAGGATTAAGGTTAGAATCAGATGACGATCTTTCTCTGGTTGGTTTAAACACAACAGAAAAAAGTTTAACAAAGAAACCTTCTTTCACCAGCATGACACTACTTAATAATGCATTAGATGGTTTAAAACTAAATAAAACAAACTTTGTTGCAGTTATAACTGAACCATCTGTATATTATCATGAAGTGGAGGGAACACCCAGAACAACTTCTTCTAGAGTTACAATGCAAATTGCTGAAGAAATTCAGAAACAGAGAAATGTTTCTGTTGACAAAGAAAATATAGGTTATGTTCCCCTCGCAGATAAATCCTACTTATCTGTTTTTGTAAGTGGAGAGATTGATTGCATAAAGCTTATAAATTCTTTTGCAAATTATAACAAGAGAAGATATTATAAAATACCAGCTGTAAAAAGCGCTGAAATTTCTTTAGTTTATTATATTACAAAGAAAGAAAAATTCTTCCCCGATGACTCTTCATTAATTGTATATATAGGTAAGGACTACAGCAAACTTATTTTTCTTAAAGGAAGAAACCTTAAACATATTGGTTCAACTTTAGACATTGGAAAAGCAAATCTTCATACTTATGATGTTTATTTTTCTAAAATTTTATTGGAAATGGAAAATGGCGGTATTCTCTCTTTGGATAATATTATAGTTTGTGGAGAAGATGATTCTGAAAATCTTTTACTTTCTTTTTACGGCACTTTTCCCGAAGCAAATGTTAGCAAGGTTGATTTCAAAGAATTTGATGTTATAGATCTTCCTAAAGACACAAAAGAAACTTTATCTCAATTCACGGTTCCAATAGCTGCAGCGCAAGATTATTTTTCAGAATTAGCCGGCGAGCACAAGGGAATAAATTTATTACCAAAATATGTTGTTGAACAACAAAAGTTTCTACAGTTTGGATGGCATGGATTTTTGATGTTTCCTTTATTGTTTTTAGCTACTTTTTTCTTCACACAAAAAACGCTTGAAAACAAATTAACTATTAAAAACCTAGATATAGATATAATTAAGTATCAATTACTTTATGATAAAAACCAAGAAATTATTAATCAGATATCTGCATATGAAGAAAAAATTAATAATTTCGGTCAGACACAAACTATATTAGATTCTGTTTCGGTTGGAACATTGGTGTGGACAAGAGCTGTAGATAATATTTCTACTTTCATAAAACAAAATAAAAATTTATGGCTTACAAATATTTATTTAGATTCAGAAAACAAAGTTAAACTGGAAGGATATTCGTTAAACAAAAATGTTGTGACAGAATTAGCCTATAGCTTAAAAACTGCAGAATTAAGTGGAGTATTCTTTGAAACGATAAGAGAAAAAGATACTTACAAATTTAATTTATCGTTTGATATTGCCAGCTATGACAAGGTGGGGTTATGAATAGAAAATTAAAAAACACCTTGGTTTTAATTGTATTGTTTATTTTAATTGTTGCTGCAGGTATCGTTTACAATTATATTATACAAAAAAACAGTATAAGTGATAGAGAAACAAGACTATCTAAACTAAAAACTTTTAATTATCAAACCAGTGAAATTACAAAACAACTGGAAGATTTATCTCAGAGAGCTAATGTATTAGATTCTCTACTTGCCTCACGAAGATTTAACATACCATTTAATTTATCATCTATTAAATTTTTTAATTTCATGAATTCCATTAGCACTTCTTTTTCACCCGTTACTAAATTTAATGTAGAATACATAGATAAATTTGATGTAAAAGATTTTACATATTATGAATATAAAATAACAGGGAACGGAGAATATAATGATATATTTAAAATCATTTATTCCATTGAGCACAGTAAAGAATTAAAAAAGATAAAAAGTATTACTATTAGCAACACTGTTTCATCTGATGAAAACAAAACTCCTGAATTTTTAGTAAGGTGTACAATAATAGCAAATGTATATTTTGCACATAACGATAGATTTTCAACAAAAAAATTATTTGAAAATGATTTAACTTCATCAACTCAATATGATGTATTTTATCCACTTATTCGAACTGAAATACCTCCTAACAATGAAGATTTGTTAGATGTTCAAGGAGCAAAATTACTTGCGTTAATACCTGAAGGAGCTTTTTTAACAGATACAGGGGGTAAAACATATTTGTTATGGGAGGGTGAACAAATTTACTTAGGATATTTAACCAAGATTGATTATGAAAATAATACTGTTAAATTTATAATTAACAAAGGCGGCATAATAGAAAACATTAGCTTATCTTTAGAAAAAGAAAAGCCGGAAAAACCATAATAATAAAAGAGTTTTAATTATGAGAAAAATTAGTATAACAATTTTGTTAATAACTTTGTTTATCCCCCTATTAACTGCACAAAGATATTTAGAAAAAACACTTGGAAAAAATTACGGCCCAAGTGAATTAATTACTATGTCTCCAGCTCTTCCATTTGATCAGGCAATAATTTTATTGAATAAAATAAGTGAAAAAACAGCCGGCATTAAAATTGTATTAACAACTGAAAACACAAATCCAATTGGCGTGGAAATAGACAATATGTATTATCTGAAAGCACTTGACATAATAGTTAAATATGCAGGATTAATTTATGAAAGAAAAGATGATATGATAATTGTTAAAAAGCAAAATGAAGTTAAACAAGATCTCAAGACTTATGCCTCTGTTGATTCAAGAGAAGTAACAATTTCCGCAGTGTTTTTTGATTCTGATGTAAATAAATCAAAAGAACTTGGGCTAGACTGGAAATTTTTACTTTCGAAAGATGGTTTGGAAATAGGAGGTGATTTAGGAAAAGATTTATCTTCAACAACAACAACAACAACAACATCAGCACCTCCCAAATATCAAATCACCACAAAATCATCATTTGATATAGGTGGCTTTTTTGGAGAAGCCACATCTGTTTTTAGATATTTAGAAAGTGAAAGTGTTGGAGAAATAATTTCAAACCCTAACATTACCGTTAGAGACAGGGTAAAAGGAAAAATTCAAGTAGGCTCTGATTTTTCAATTAAACAGGTAGATTTTGCCGGAAATACAGTTGAAAAATTCTATCCAACCGGAACAATTATAGAAGTAACACCTTATGTTTATAAAGAAGACAGTTTAAATTATATACTTTTAGATTTAATGGTTGAAAGAAGTTCTTTTGCTCTAAGCGATTTAACTTCTGAAATTAAAAAAACAACCGCAACAACACAGGTTACAATGCTTAACGGTGAAGAAACAGTAATTGGAGGATTGTTTATTAACCAAGAAGTTACCGAAAGGACAGGTGTACCATTATTAAAAGATTTACCTTGGTGGTTTTTTGGTCTTAGGTATATTTTTGGCAGTGATAAAACAACACTTGTAAAAAAAGAACTTGTTATATTGATAAAAGCAGAACTTGTACCCACACTTAAAGAAAGAGTTTCTGTTAGAAAGGATCAACCATCACCAATTGAAAGTGAAATTATTAAAAACAGAAATAGAATAAAATATTATAAATTTAAAAATTTAAATCCTGACAATAACTAGGTGGACAAATGGAATCTATATTAATTGTTGATGATGACATTAACTTATGCACAGTTCTAAAAGAAGAACTTGTTGCTGTAGGGTATGACGCAGAATTTGTAAACGATGGAAACAAAGCAATTGCATATCTATCAGAGAAAAAAGCAGATCTTATTTTGCTTGATCTAAAAATGCCAAACAAAGACGGGTTTGGTGTACTTAAAGATATGCAGGAAAAAAGGATAAGATCTAAAGTAATAGTTTTAACAGCTTATGCTGATGTTAAAAGTGCAATTGACTCGACCAAAATGGGGGCAAATGATTTTATAAGTAAGCCATATGATTTCGACGAACTTCTTATTACTATTAGAAGGGTTTTACAGGAAGAATAAAATTGAATATAAAAACCAGAATACTAATTATTAATTTTGTTACTGTTTTTGTAGTAATTATTGGTATAACTATTGCTTACTATTCAATTATGATCAACACACTTACCGACAACCACTCTCAAAGTCTTTTAAAAAACGCAAACAATTTTGTATATTTTCATCAAAAAGATTTAGATGACGCGAGTTTAGAAATTAATAATTTTATTGAACAAAAATACAAAAATATTGGATTTCAGCATTTGGATTATATACTAAAGAAAGTTAAAGACAATTCTAATACATATACTCTTGAATATTTTAACAACAACATAGTCGCATCCAAAAAAAAAATAACTTTAGACAAATTTATTTTTGACAACCCATTTTTAAATTTAGAAAAATATATTAACTCAGATGGGGACGAATATGTTTACGGGAAACGATTCACCCAAACTTATCTAAACAATATTTCCAAACAAATCGGATCAGAAATAGCGTTAGTTTGGAATAAATTTCCTTCTGTAGTTTCAAATCTTAGTAATAATAACAATGATTTGTTTGGTTTAACAGAAATATCAAAAGAAATAGAAAATCAAAATAGTTTTACATTATTTGATTACACAATGGGAACTAGCAAACTTATTGCTACAAGCTATAAACCGGAGAACAATTTTAAAAATAACACAACTTATTATTTCTTAATATTTTCTTCAGTTAAGGGTCTTGCTAAATTATGGAATAACTTAAAATTAATAATATTACTAACAAGTCTAACAGGTGTATTATTATCATTAATACTTACATTGATTTTTTCTAATAGAATAAGAAGGCAATTAAATATTTTAAGCGAAGTAACTGTAAAAACTGGAGAAGGTCAATTTAAAAATAAAATAGATATAAACAGCAAAGATGAAATTGGAAAACTTGCAAAAGCTTTTAATAACATGCTTTCCGATCTTGAAAAAAGTGAAAAGTCAAAAAAAGAATACAGCGATTTTATCGAACTTGTAAATAAAAATCCCACACTAAATGAATTTTCAGATGCAATATTGAAAAAAATAATTACTACTGGAAACTTTCCAATTGGTGCATTATACAGTGTTAATGAAAATAGCATCACGCTTTGTGGGTCCTATGGTGTCTCTGTTGAAGAACTTCCAAATAAAAACATAAACTATTTACAAAGTGTAGTTACATCCAAAGAAATTAAGGAACTAACATTAAAAGAAGATGCTTTAACAATTTCTCTAGGCATTATTACAGTAAAATTGAAACAACTTTTAATAATTCCTGTAATTTATAATAATGTTGTAATAGGAATATTAGAGCTGGGTTTAGAAGAAACAGTTACAGAAGAAATAAAGAGATATCTGAACAGCATTAAACTTCAATTAGCAATTGGACTTAGTAACGCAAAATCATTTCTACAACTTGAAGAAATGGTTTCAGAATTAAAACAATTAAATTTTGAATTTCAAAAACAAAATGTTCAAATCACAGGTCAAAATAAATCATTAAAAGAACTCCATAATCAACTTAAAGAAAAAGCTGACGAACTTGAAGTTCAAAAAGAGAAAGCAGAAGAAGCCACAAAATTAAAATCGCAGTTTTTAGCAAGTATGTCGCACGAGCTTCGCACTCCAATGAACTCAATACTAGGTTTAACAGAATTAATCCTTGAAGAAGAAACATTAGATGACAAAAACCGAGAAAGACTTCAGGTTGTACTAAAAAGCGGTAAGAGATTAATGTTTTTGATTAATGATGTACTAGATCTGTCTAAAATTGAAGCCGGTAAGATGGATATTAATTATGATACTCTTGTATTAAATGATTTGATAAGCGATGTAGAATCAAATGCAAAACCACTAGTCTTAGATAAAAATATTTTATTTAAAGTAAGTAAAAAAACCAACACAAATATTATTATAAAAACAGATGGTTATAAAATAACACAAGTACTTTTAAATTTAATTGGTAATGCAATAAAATTTACAAATGAAGGGTTTGTTGAATTATATATCAACCTGTTGCCAAACAACATTTTAGAATTTAAAATAAATGATACTGGAATTGGCATTTCAGACGAAGATAAAAAAATAATATTTGAGGAATTTCGGCAAGCAGATGGTTCTACTACAAGAAAGCACAGCGGAACCGGACTTGGGCTTTCAATTAGCAGTAAAATAGCAAAACTTCTTAATGGTAATCTCCAGGTTATTAGTGAAGTTGAGAAAGGCTCTACATTTACTTTTTCTATACCGGTTGAAATAATTGAAGTTGTTAAAGAAAAAACAGAAAACAATGATAATTTAACAAACAAACTTAATATTGATAAAGAACTAAAAAAACCAAATGAAGTTAATATTAAAAGCGAAATCAAAAAAGTGAAATGGACGGTTAAAGTAAAAAAAGCTGAAGATCTAAATTCACCTTTAATTATGATAGTTGATGATGATCAGGACACTTTGTTCACCTTAAACGAATTAGTTGAATCGCTTAAATATCAAACAATTTTAGCAAATGACGGATTTGAATGTATTAAAAAATTAGAGGATAAAATTCCGGATTTAATTCTTCTGGATATTATGATGCCAAGAATGGATGGTTTTCAAGCATTATCAAAAATAAGGGAGAATGAGAAAACAAAAAATTTAATTGTGTATGCAATTACAGCAAGAGCGATGGAAAAAGATAAAAAAATTATTTTAAAGCATGGCTTTGACGGATACATCCCAAAACCTGTTGACCCTTTAATATTAACAAACAACTTAAAAAATATATTTAATAAAATAACACAGACAAACAATGCATAAAATTTTAATAATTGATGATCTTAGAGAAAATGTTTTTATGCTTCAACACCGCTTGGAAAAAGAAAACTACATAATTTTTACCGCCGATAATGGAGATAAGGGGATTGAAATAGCCAAGCAAGAAAATCCTGATCTAATTCTGCTAGATATTATGATGCCTGGTAAAAATGGATTAGTAGTATGTAAAGAATTATTGGAAATTGAAGCAACTAAAAATATCCCTATCATTATGGTTACAGCAAAAGTGGGAGCTGATGATATAAAAATTGGTTTAGAAGCCGGCGCCTTTGATTATATTAAAAAACCATTTAACCAAATTGAATTAATAGCTAGAGTAAAAACTGCATTAAAATATTATGAAGCGAGAAAGATTGCTTTAGATGTTGAAAAAAGAAATATGTTTGCAGCAACAGTTGTAACAGCCAATCATAAGATTCGCCAACCATTAACATTACTGAACTTAACTTCTTCAGCAATTAAAAAAGAACTTGAAAAAGATGAAATTTCTAGAGAGGTGGTGTTAAAAAAAATAAACTTTTTAGAAATTGCTGTTAAAGAAATAAACGATGTGTTAAAACAATTGCAAAGCATTAAAGATCCGGTATTTTCTGAATATGCTAATGATATAAAGATGATTGATGTGGATAATGAAAATGGGAAGAGTTAAATTAATTCTTCAATAAGATTAAGCATTGCATTAAATTCATACGGCTTAGTTAAGATTTTTGTTACACCTTTTTTCTTCCAATTTAAATTTTCTTCAAAAGCTAAACTACCCGATGATAATACCACCGGCATATTAAAGCCCATATTCCTAATTTTTTCTGTGCAAGATAGTCCATCCATATCAGGCATGCTGTAATCTATAATAACCATATCTACAACCATTTCTTCTTTTAATACCCTAATAGCTTCAAGACCGCTATCAACCATAATAACATTATACCCAACAGATTCAAGCAGATCAGCAAGTAACTCCTTCAACATAGGTTCGTCATCTGCAAGTAAAATAATTTTTTCTGATTTTAAATTTTTATTAACCTTTGTTGGTTCATAGGCCGGAAGAAAAACATCGAAAGTTGTTCCATTTTCCTTTTTGCTGGAAACAAGAATTTCACCTTTAAGAGCTTTTATTATTCCATAAGAAACATATAAACCCAACCCCGAACCTGTATCTTTTTCTCTTGTAGAAAAATATGGATCAAAAATTCTTAGTAAATTTTCTTCGTCAATACCCTCGCCTGAATCTTTAACAGATATCCATACATAATTTCCCAAACTTAAAAGGGGATAATCAGATCGATTATTCTTTCCTATATTTAGTTTCTTTGCCGATATATTTATATCACCATTTTTACCTATTGCCTCTTTAGCATTAACACATAAATTTAATAACACCTGATAAACTTCGACTGTATTTCCCAAAACATCAGGTAAATTTTCTTCAATATCTGTTTTAATATTTATTCCTTTTGGGAATGTACTTGTAATTACATTTATTAATTCATTAAGTAAAGAGGATGGTTTAATTATTTCTTTTCTTTTTGCAGTTGGTTTACCAAAGGACAATAACCCCTTAGTTAAATCCCTTGCTCTAATTGAACATTGTTCAATATTATTAACAAGTTTTGATAACCTTGGCTCATCAGGCAATCTTTTTTTTAGTAGATCTACGCTGCCAAAAATACCGGAAAGTAAATTATTAAAGTCATGAGCCATTCCACTGCTTAACTTACCAATTGTCTCTAATTTTTGTGCTTGGAGTAATTTTTTTTCTAATGCAACATTTAAATTTTTAGTATTTATACTATTTATACCAAAAGCCAGTAAAGAAGCAATTTGCATTGTGGTTGATATATCAAATTTGGAAAATTCACCCTTCATTTTTCCGATTATTAAAGTTGCTGAAAGTTTATTATCAAATAGACAAGGGGTAATTAATAAAGTAGAGCTATGAAATAAATTATTTAACGACTGTCCAATATTGTCTTGTTTTTTTGTTCCAACAAGGTGTTTTTTGTTTGTAATTAGCCATTTATTAACAAATGAAAGATTTGCCTTTATTTCTTTTTTTATATCACTTAAATGATCTAGAGCATTGTTGGGATCATATTTAACAGAAGTAATAATATTATCTTGGTTATCAAAATAAATAACTCCAAACTGTCCGGTACAGTTTTCAACTGCTCTAATTAATATTTCTTCCGAAATTACTTTTAATGATTTTTCTTTAACGAGAAGAGTTAAAATATTTTGCAATTCTTCCTGAAAGTGAATATTCTGTTTTAAAATATCCGCTTCATTTTGTGTACTGTCTACTTTATTTGACATTGAACAATATTATTGTGTTAAAGAATATTTTTTAATTTTTGAATATAATGTCTTTATACTAATGCCAAGTTTATATGCGGTTTTTGCTCTGTCCCATTGAAAAAAATTAAGAGCATTTGTTATGTGATTCTTTTCAACTTCTTCCATAGTAATAATTTCTGCAGACTCATTATTTGCATTAGCAGGTAATTTCTTTTTATCTATTGCAGGTAAATTTAAGTCTTCAGGTTTAATGGTGTCATCCGAAGTAAAAATTATTGCTCTTTCAATTATATGGTCCAGTTCTCTTACATTACCTGGGAATGGATAATTACTTAACAAAACTTCAGATGCAGGTGAAAGTCTTTTTGGTGATCTTATCGGAGATTTAACTTCTAAAAAATGATTAGCAAGTAACAGAATATCTTCTTTCCTAATCCGTAATGGTGGTAATGTTAATGTAATTACATTTAGCCTAAACAATAAATCTCTTCTAAAATTTTTACTTTCAGTTTCTTCCATTAAATTTCTATTGGTTGCACCTATTACTCTAACATCAGAAGTTAAACTAGAAACACCGCCAATTCTTCTATACTCACCGCTTTCTAAAAATCTTAATAATTTAGGTTGAAGAGTTATGCTCATTTCACCAATTTCATCTAAAAACAGAGTCCCCCCGTCAGCAATTTCAACCAAGCCTTGTTTAGCAGATTTTGCATCGGTAAAAGCTCCTTTTTCGTGCCCAAAAAGTTCGCTTTCTATTAGTTGATCGGGTAACGAAGCACAATTTATTACAACAAATGGTTTATCACTTCTTGGTGAATTACGGTGTACATATTCTGCAAGTAATTCTTTACCTGTTCCGGTTTCACCTTCAATTAAAACATTAGATTCTGATTGAGCAGATTTATTTGCAAGCGTAATTATTTTTTGAATTTCTTTGCTGGATCCAATAATCTTGCTGTGAATATTCTTATGTACTTGTTCTTCTAAAATGGTTGTTTTAACTAGCAGATTTTTATGTTCAATAGCTCTGTTAATAGTAAGTATTAAATCTTCAAAATCATAGGGTTTAGATATAAAATCATAAGCACCCATTTTTATACAGTTGATTGCTTTTTTAATATCTGATTGTGCGGTTAAAATTATTATCTGTAAAGAAGAAGTATAGCCTGAAACAAATTTTAAAACATCTTCGCCTGAAATTTCTTTCATATTAAGATCTAAAAGAAGTACATCATAATTCTTACTTTTTACTGCTTGAATTGCATCCTTACCATCATAAACAGTGTGAACCGCAAAACCCTCTTCAAGTAGTTGTTCTTTTAGAAGATAGCAAAGGGTTTCGTCGTCGTCACAGATAAGTATGTTGTTTTCTTTTGACATTTATCCCGCTAAATATGTGAAATTATAAGCCAATTTAATTGAAATAGAATTACCAAATGCTTATATTTTGCCTTCAAATTTTTTTGGGCGCGTAGCTCAGTGGTAGAGCATCTGCCTTTTAAGCAGAGGGTCGGTGGTTCGATACCACCCGCGCTCACTCTCAAAATTTTATCCCGTTTTTAACGGGATTTTTTTATTTTAAAATCAATTAATTTTAATTCGATTTAATGTGTAATATAATAATTATAATTAAATTTTAATATATAGATATAATATATAAAGTTTTTATCCTAATTTTAAAGGTGTTTTAACTTGGGTGAAATTGTCTTATGGACTTTAGCAAGATTAACGATTAGTATTCCTATTGTTTGGGCGCTTAAAGACTATATTTATACTCAATTGTGGTGGACTATAAGTTTTGTAGTAATTTTTGTTTTTGTATTTTATCCAGCCTTAATAAAATATAAACAGTTTCAAGAAAAGAATAAAGAAATATTAGAAAATACACTATGCTCAACCTGTAAACATTTTGATGAAACAGCTATACTTTGTATTAAACTAGACAAACACCCAACTGAAAAAAATATACCTTGTGATGGACTAGAGTGGGAGCCAAATAAACAACTCTGATTAAATAGTAAAGAACTACATTCTTTTTATTCTTCCTTTCTTTAATTATCTTTTCGATATAAATTTATCATCATAACCACAATAAATGAACAATAAACCAAGTAATAAAAAAGTAAAAACAAAGATAGAAAAAGAACTTGATGCTTTAAAAAAAGCAAATGAAGCAAAAGATAAATTTATTTCAATTTTATCTCACGATTTAAGGGCACCTTTTACGAGTATTTTAGGTTTTTCTGAAATATTGATAAACGAACCTCTTCTGCCAAATACAGAAAAACTAGAATACCTTAACTATATCCACGAAGCATCTGAAAATCAACTACAGTTAATTAATTATTTGCTGGATTGGTCGCGCCTGCAAACAGGCAGAGTAAAAATTGCTCCTAAAAAGATAAATGCACAAGTTTTAATTTATAATTGTGTTTCATCATTAACCGGCAATGCTATTAGAAAAAATATAGATATAAATGTAGAAGCTGATGAAGAACTTTACATCCAGGCTGATGAAAGATTATTGATGCAGGCTCTTACAAATCTTATTAGTAATGCAATTAAATTTTCTACAACTGATAAAGAAATAAAAATTGCTGCAAAACATTTTAATCTCGAACTTGCTGAATTTGTAATAATAGATGAGGGGGTTGGTATATCTGATGTAAATAAAGAAAAACTATTCAAAATAGAAAAAATGTTTACTACAGAAGGAACTAAAGGAGAAAAGGGGACAGGCCTTGGTTTATCGCTTGTAAAAGAAATAATTGAAAAACATGGTGGCAGTTTATGGTTTTATTCCGAATTAGATAAAGGAAGTGAATTTCATTTTACTATTCCGAATTCAAGAGCAACAATACTATTGGTAACAAATAAAATAGATGAAAAGAAACAAATTGAATCTATAATAAAACAAAATTTTACAAACTATCAATTGAAAACTTTGGATGATGGATACAGTGCTTACAGTTCGTTGTTACAGAATTCTCCCTCATTGGTTATTTCTCAACACGAACTCCCTTTAATGGATTCAGTTCAATTGGTTAAATTGATTAGAAAAGAAGAGAGGGGGAAAAGACTTCCCATAATTATAATTATAGAAAAACTAAATGAAGAAATTAAAACTATGTACAAAGATTTATATGTTAAAACTTTTATTGAAAAACCCATAGATGAAGATTTAATAACAGGGGAAATTAAAACATATCTGCAGTAAGTTTATTACAACTTAATTTTCATTTGGTTATATTTTTATTTTAAAAAGGAGGAATTTTGAATATTGCTGTAGTAGGAACAGGTTATGTTGGCCTGGTTTCCGGTACTTGCTTGGCAGAAACCGGCAACAATGTAATTTGTGTTGATGTAGATGCCAAAAAAATTAAAAGAATGAAAAATGGGGAATTGCCAATTTACGAACCCGGCTTGCAGAATTATTTTGAGAGAAACACAAAAATAGGTAGATTAAAATTTACTACCGATTTAAAAGAAGCTGTTGAAAACTCAGTTTTAATTTTTCTTTGTTTACCTACACCTCAAGATGGAAACGGAAGCGCTGATTTAAGTTATATTTTAAAAGTAGCAAATGATTTAGGAAATCTTTTTAAAGAAAATCCAGATTGGGGTTTTAAAATTATAATTGATAAAAGCACTGTTCCGGTTGGTACCAGCGATAAAGTAAGAGGTGTAGTAAAAAAATTAGCACCTAATTTTAATTTTGATGTAGTTTCAAATCCCGAATTTTTAAAAGAAGGACTTGCAGTAGATGATTTTATGAAACCCGAGAGAGTAATAATAGGGACTTCAAACAACGAGTCAAAAAAAATATTGGAACAGCTATATGAACCATTTGTCCGTTCAGGAAACCCAATTTATTTTGTAGACGAAAAATCTGCAGAAATGATAAAGTATGCCTCTAATTCTTACCTTGCAACAAAGATTTCTTTTATGAATGAGATTGCAAATTTGTGCGAGCTGACAGGTGCAGATGTTGACAAAGTAAGGGCGGGTGTGGGTTCGGATTCAAGAATAGGAAAAAGATTTTTATTTCCCGGTATTGGATATGGTGGTTCATGTTTTCCCAAAGATGTAAAAGCATTAATAAACACTGCTAATGAAAACAAATATGATTTTAAAATTCTCAATGCTGTTGTTAATGTAAATGAAAATCAAATTGAATTATTTTATAAAAAGATATTAAAACATTTTAATAAAGATATTAAAGATAAAACTATTGCTGTTTGGGGATTAGCTTTTAAACCCAACACTGATGATGTTAGAGAAGCACCTGCATTAAAATTAATTAAAAAATTATTGAATAAAGGCGTAAAAGTAATTGCTTATGATCCAGAAGCAATTGCAACAACTAAAGCTGTTTTAGGTGATTCAATTAAATATGTAAAAAATCCATATGAAGCCCTTAAAAATTCTGATGCTTTAGCTTTAATAACAGAATGGAATGAATTTAGAAACCCAAATTTTGATAAAATAAAAACATTTCTAAAAACACCAGTTGTATTTGACGGACGCAATGTTTATGATATTTTAAAAATGAAAGAAATGGGATTTAAATATTACTCTATTGGACGACCTTTTTAAATTGTGAAATGCAAGTTACCAACAATAAAAAAAAATGGTTTGCACTTTATACAAAACCAAAACACGAATTTAAAGCATCGCTCCAACTAGAGTCTAAAGGCATTGATTTTTATTTACCTGTTATTACCAGACTAAAACAATGGAGTGATAGAAAGAAAAAAATTACAGAACCTTTATTAAGAGGCTATATATTTATTTTTGCTGATGAAAAAGAAAGGAATATTTCATTAGAACAATTTTCTGTTGTAAGATGTATTTTTGATAACGGAAGACCGGCAGTAATTCCAGAATGGCAAATAGATAATCTGAAAAGATTCTTAAGCAAAGACGAAGATATAATTGTACATTCCGGCATTGTTCCCGGTGCTAATATTAAAATATTAGATGGTCCTTTTGCAGGAGTAATAGGTGTAATTAATAATGAAGTAAAAGGCAAAACAATTGCTGTTAATATTGATCTTTTAAATAGATCGGTTCTTGCTCAGTTGTCCAAAGATACCGGATTTGAAGTAATAAAAAATTAAAAATGAAAGAACAAAAAGAACTTATTGAATTAAACAAAGATGATGTTATAAATCATTATCTGTTGGTTAATAAAATTGACCAAAGAAAAACCAAGGCAGGGAAAGATTATCTTTCATTTGAATTTTCCGATGCATCACGCACAATAAATGCTAATATGTGGGATGGTATAGGAAATCTGAATAATGTAATTCAACAAGGCCAGGTAGTATTTGTTAAAGGTACAATGGATGAATTTCAAAATAATTTGCAAATAAAAGTTTCTTCAGTTCGTTTTGTTAATGATGAAGACAAAGTTTCTGCTTCTGATTTTCTGCCAAAATCAAAAAGAGATTTGCAAATTATGCAAAGTGAATTTAAAAGTAGAATTGAAAATCTTTCAAACAATTATTTAAAAGAACTTATCAAATCAATTTTTAATGAAGATAATTTTAAAAAATTTTCTAAGGCTCCTGCAGGTAAGTCCTGGCATCACGCTTATATAAACGGTTTAATTGAGCATACATTAGAGATAATAAAAATTTGTGATCTAATGTGTGATTTTCATTCAGAGCTTAATCGTGATTTGCTTGTAAGCGGAGCAATGTTACACGATTTTGGAAAAACAATTGAACTTAATTATGATTCTTCATTTGAATATACAAACAAAGGGAAATTAATTGGGCATATAGTATTAGCTGTAATATTAATTGAAGAAGAAACAAAAAAGATAAAAGATTTTCCCGAAGATTTAAAATTACATTTGATTCATTTGGTGTTGAGTCATCAGGGTAAGTTGGAATTCGCATCTCCTGTATTACCAAAAACAGCAGAGGCAATAGCACTTTACCAAGCCGATGAATTAAGCGCAAAAGTTAATGCTTATAAAAACACTATACATCAAGAAGTAAAAGAAGGTGAAAACTGGACTAAATTTATTCATCTTGCCAATACTGACTTAACCAAAACAAAAGTTACAGATTCTACAGAAGTTAAATCAAACACTTCATTATTTGATTAAATTGAATTATGAACTTGTTAATTGACGATAAAACAAAACAAGTTCTAAAGAATGCTAATTCATTAGTTTTTTTTACAGGAGCAGGTATTTCTGCCGAAAGCGGAATCCCTACTTTTAGGGGTATGGACGGTATTTGGAATAAACTAAAACCGGAAGAACTTGCCAACTTTAATGCCTTTCTAAAAAACCCAAAATTAGTTTGGGAATGGTATCAGCACAGAAAAGAAATTATACATAAATGTCAGCCAAATTCTGCACATAAAATTATTGCGGATGTACAAAACAATTTTGAGAAAGTATCGGTTGTTACGCAAAATATAGATAATTTACATAGAAGAGCAGGCAGCAAAAAAGTTTATGAACTGCACGGAAATATTGAAAGAAATTATTGTATAGATTGTAAAAAAGAATATGGTGATAATGTTCCTCTAAAAGATGGACTTCCTAAATGTGATTGCGGAGGGCTGGTTCGCCCTGATGTTGTTTGGTTTGGTGAATATCTTCCTCAGGATGTTTATACTTCAGCTGAAAAGGCAGCAGAAGAAAGTGATGTTTTATTTATTGTTGGTACAACAGGTATTGTTTATCCTGCAGCTTCAATTATTTATATTGCTAAAAATAACGGGGCTTATTTAATAGAAGTTAATATAGAAGAAACAGAAGTTTCCAAATCTGTCAATAAATCATTTTTTGGCAAAGCAGGGGAAGTATTACCACAAATATTTAATGAAATATAAATTAAAGTTTTTTACCAATCTTCATACAATAACCCTGTAATTCTTTCATTTCTTTTTCTGACAATGGATTAAACTCATCAACAATCAAACTTAAAATTATAGGAAAAATATCTTTGTAAAGATTTTCTCCCTTTGTTGTTAATGTTATAAAATATTTTCTTCTGTCTTTTTTGTCTTTTTTTCTTTTTACCAGATTATTTTTTTCCAAGTTATCTATAACTAATGTAATATTTCCACCACTTCTTAACAGTTTTTTACCCAGTTCTTTTTGTGTTAACGGACCCAAATTGAAAACTGCATCCATACAATAAAATTGATTTTCAGTAATTTTAAGCTCAGCCAAAGAATTCGATATCTTTGCTTTTATTGTTTCACCCGCTCTAATCAGTTTTATATATGTGTTTAAAGATGATATCTCTTTGGTTTTACCTTTGTATTTTGTACCCATAAAAATTAAATATTAATATTATTTTGTCTAAAATATCACATTATTTTGTAAATTGTGGCTTAAGATTTTAACTAAAAACAAAACAAATTATTTATTATGAAAATAACATTTGCTGCAGATCACGGTGGATTTGAATTAAAAAAAACCCTAATTGAATGGATGATAAAACAAGAATATGATGTGCATGATTCCGGTAATTTTGTATATGACCCAAACGACGATTATCCAGATTTTGCGCTTGCGGCTTGTCATAATCTAGTTAAAGGAATTGCTGATAGAGGAATTATTATTTGTGGAAGCGGAGTTGGTGCTTGTGTTACTGCCAACAAAATCAAGGGTATAAGAGCATGTGTTTGCCACGATTCATATTCAGCACATCAAGGTGTAGAACACGATGCTATGAATATGTTATGTTTGGGGGCAAGAATTATTGGAACTGAACTTGCCAAAGAAATTGTATCTGCATTCATTAATGCAGAATTTATTGAAGAAGAAAGATTTATCCGCAGATTAAATAAAATGAAAGATATTGATAAATAATTTTATAAGGAAAAAATGAGCAACCCATTAGTTGAACTTAAAGAATTTGGACAAAGTGTTTGGCTGGATAATATTAGTCGAGCTATTATTAAGAATAACGAATTAAAACGATTGATAATGGAAGATGGACTCGGCGGTGTTACATCTAATCCATCAATTTTTCAAAAAGCAATGGCAGATACTCCTGATTATGATGAACAGATAATTGATTTACTATCTGTAAATAATAATTTATCACCCGAAGAATTATTTGAAGATTTAGCAGTAAAGGACATTCAAGATGCTGCTGATATTTTATTTTCAGTTTATGAAAATACAAAGACAATTGATGGATATGTTAGTCTGGAAGTTTCACCTGAGCTTGCTTATGATACTAAAGGAACAATCGAGGAAGCGAGAAGATTATTTAAAAAAGTCGGTAAAAAAAATATAATGATAAAAATACCGGCAACACAAGAAGGATTGCCTGCTATCGAACAAATGATATATGAAGGTGTAAATATAAATGTAACTCTAATTTTTTCACCTAAAGTATATTTGCAAGTAGTGGAATCTTATTTAAATGGGTTAGAAAGAAGGGTTAAGGAAGACAAAGATATTTCTTCCATTTCATCCGTTGCAAGTTTTTTTATTAGTAGAATTGATACAGCCGTAGATAACAAATTAGAAGAAAAGAAGAATAATGATCTAAAAGGTCAGATAGCGATTGCAAATGCAAAACTTGTTTATAAAACAAGTGAAAAATTGTTTAGTAATGAAAGATTTAAAACCTTAAAAAATAAAGGAGCAAAAGTTCAAAGACTTTTATGGGCAAGCACCAGTACAAAAAATCCATCATATCATGACACTCTTTACATTGATGATTTAGTTGGTAAAAATACCGTAAACACTATTCCACCCGGCACAATGTCAGCATTCAAAGATCATGGAAAAATTACTGATGCAATACACAAAAATATATCTTTAGCTGAAGAACAAATGTCAAAGCTTTCATCTCTTTCAATTGATTTTGAAAAAATCACTCAAAAACTTACGAAGGAAGGTGTGGATTTATTTGTAGATTCATACAGAAAACTTGTTTCAGCAATTGAAAAAAAGAAAGAAGAAATATCCGCCAAAGTAAATTAAAGCCTTTTATCATATTTTATTAAAACAATTAACCTGGTTTTAGTATTTTTTAAATATATTTTTAGGAGAATTTTATGCCTTTCATTCACCAGATAAATGAAGAAGAAGCTGAAGGAAAATTAAAAGAGTATTATGATTCCTTGGTTAAAAGCAGAGGAAAGCTCTCTAACATAATGAAGATTCACAGCTTAAATCCAGGTTCTATGATGGCACATATGGATTTGTATTTAAAAATTATGTTTGGAAAAACAGCTTTAAAAAGAGAAGAAAATGAACTGATTGCTGTTGTTGTTTCTTCTATTAATAAATGTGAGTATTGTATGAAACACCATGGAGAAGCACTTAACTTTTATTGGAAAAATATGGAAAGAGTAAATGCAGTAGCTAAAGATTATACCAAAGCTAAATTAAATGAAAAGCAAATAAAAATAGTTGAACATGCAATTAAATTGACAAAATCACCTTATAACACTAATCAAAAAGAAGTGGATGATTTGAGAGCAGTGGGTCTAACAGATGAAGAAATTTTAAGTGTTAACTTAGTTACTAGTTATTTCAATTTTGTAAATAGAATAGCACTTGGATTAGGAGTTGAATTTAGCGAAGAAGAAATAAAAGGTTATAAATATTAATTTGTTTAAATCATTAAAAATATTTTTCCAAGCAGCAAAAGAAAAAGCACTATTAATAACAGCATTTAAAGTTGCTCTTGTAGTTGGAGTTATCTTAAATTTAATTAATCAGGGCAAAAATATTGTTAATTTTTCTAATTTAAATCTCACAAAATTTATTCTTACTTTTTTTGTCCCTTTCGGAGTATCAATTTATTCATCAGCAATAATGAGATTAAATATACAGGTTGGAGAAAGAGCTAAAATTAAAGCTAAAGTTAAATGTTTAAATTGCAAAGATGGTGAGTTAAAAATTGAAGAAAATCAACTGGTAGAAGAGTGCGTTAACTGTGGAGATAAAACTAAATATAAAGTAATAGAAATAATAAAATAAATATTTTAAACATTGAACAAAAAGTGCATAACATCACCATCTTTTACTATGTATTCTTTTCCTTCAATTCTTAATGCTCCTGCGTTACGGCAAGCGGCTTCTGATTTATATTTTATATAATCTTCGTATCCAATAACTTCAGCTCTAATAAATCCTTTTTCAAAATCAGTGTGAATTACAGATGCAGATTTTGGGGCTTTCCAACCATCTTGAATAGTCCATGCTTTAACTTCTTTTGGTCCGGCTGTAAAATAACTTATTAAACCAAGTGTTTTAAATCCTGTTTTTATTATCTGTTCCAATCCACTCTCATCAATACCATACGAACTTAAAAATTCATCTCTTTCGTTATCATTTAATGCAACCAATTCTTCTTCTACTTTTGCAGATATTTTTGCAAAAGATGCATTTCTTTTGTTCGCAAATTCTTTAACAGATTTTACATAATTATTATCTTCACCCAAACCCATTTCATCAACATTTGCACAGTAAATTATTTTTTTTGAACTCATAAGACGAAGCTCTCTAAAAAGATTTTGCTTTGCTTGTTCGTCTTCGATCATAAAAGAAGATGCACTTTTCCCTTTATTCATATGTATTAAAAGTTTTTCAGCATTGTCAACAATTGGTTTTAAAGATTTATCTCCTTTAATAGATTTCTGTAATCTTTCAATTCTGTTTTCTGTTGTTTGAATATCAGCTAAAAGTAATTCAGTTTCTATTACTTCCATGTCTCTAATAGGATCAATACTTCCGTCAACATGAGCAATATCTTCATCATCAAAGCACCTGACAACATGTAGTACGGCATCTGTTTCTCTTATGTTTGAAAGAAATTGATTACCTAAACCTTCACCTTTACTTGCCCCTTTTACAAGACCCGCAATGTCAACAAAATCAACTGTGGAATTTACTACACGAGCAGGATTAACAAGTTTTGCAAGCTCACCTATTCTCTTATCAGGTACAGGAACAACAGCTTTATTTGGTTCAATTGTGCAGAACGGATAGTTTTGAGCTTCTGCATTTTGTGCTTTGGTTAGTGCATTAAATAAAGTTGATTTACCGACATTAGGCAAACCAACTATACCGATACTTAATCCCATAATTTTATTCCTGTTTTCATATCATTACTTCTTCGTGCATTAAATTTCTGAGCTTACTTATTTCGGTGTCATTAATATATTCTTCGTAAGTCATAACTTTATCAATCATACCATAAGGAGTAATTTCAATTATTCTGTTTGCAACTGATTGAATTATTTGATGATCGTGAGTTACAAATAAAACAGTGCCATCAAAATTTATTAAACCATTATTCAGTGCAGTAATAGCTTCAAGATCAAGATGATTTGTTGGTTCATCTAATAGAAGAATATTAGCACCGCTCAACATCATTCGGGCTATCATACATCTTACTTTTTCTCCACCTGATAAAACATTTGCACTCTTTAGTGATTCCTCTCCGGAAAAAAGCATTCTGCCCAAAAATCCTCTTATAAAAGTTTCCTCTTTCTCAACAGAGTATTGACGAAGCCAATCTATTAAATTAAGATCAACATTAAAATAAGAAGAGTTTTCTTTTGGAAAATATGTTTGAGAAGTTGTCGAACCCCATTCATAACTGCCTTTATCTGGTTTTATTTCTCCCATTAAAATTTTAAATAAAGTAGTTTTTGATAAATCGTGAGAACCGGCGAAAGCAATTTTATCTCCTTTGTTGATTACAAAAGAGACATCATTTAGAACTTCTTCTCCACCAACTGTTTTTGAAATATTTTTTACTGTAAGGATGTTGGTACCAGCATCTCTTTCTGATTTAAAATATATATATGGTAATTTTCTGCTTGATGGTTTAATATCTTCAAGAGTTAGTTTTTCAAGTAATTTTTTTCTGGAAGTTGCCTGCTTTGATTTTGAAGCATTAGCGCTAAAACGAGCTATAAATTCTTGCAGCTCTTTCATTTTAACTTCTATTTTTTTGTTAGCATCTTTTGCTTGCCTTAAAGCAAGTTGACTGGATTCAAGCCAAAAATCATAATTACCAGTGTAGATCTGAATTTTTCCAAAATCAATATCAGAAATATGAGTGCAAACAATATTTAAAAAATGTCTGTCGTGAGAAACAACAATCACAGTGTTTTTAAAATTTATTAAAAATTCTTCAAGCCAATTTTTTGCTTTAATATCTAAATGATTAGTAGGCTCATCAAGCAAAAGAATATCCGGGTTGCCGAATAAAGCTTGAGCAAGAAGTACTTTTACTTTTTCATTTCCGGAAAGATTAGACATTTTTTTATTGTGAAGCTCATCCTTAATACCAAGACCAACTAGTAAAAACGCAGCTTCTGATTCAGCTTCCCAGCCATTTAAGTCTGCAAATTCTCCCTCTAACTCAGAAGTTCTAATTCCATCCTCATCAGAAAAATCCGGCTTTGCGTATAATTCATCTTTTTCAACCATGATATTATAAAGTTCTTTATGTCCCATTATCACAGTTTTTAAAACTTCAAACTCATCAAACTCAAATTGATTTTGTTTTAATACTGCAATTCTTTTACCGGGTGGAATTAATATATTTCCTGAAGAAGGCTCCAATTCACCTGACAAAAATTTTAGAAATGTTGATTTTCCGGCACCATTTGCGCCTATCATTCCGTAACAGTTTCCGGGAGTGAACTTGATATTTACATCTTCAAATAAAACACGACTACCGTATCTTAAGCTTATCTTACTTGTACTGAGCATATATTCGTCTTTTCAATTATTAATTTATTTAAAACAGCCGTAAATATAAGCATTAATAATAACTTTTCTTTAAAATTTGTTTAATGGAATAGTTTTTAGGAATTATGTTTCTATTATTATCTATAGCTGTGACAATAGTGATTTTTTAAAAATAATCCTGCATTATCACAAGCATATCCATTTTGTTCATTTGGAAAATAGATAGAGTTTAAAATCCCTACATGAGATAAAGTTTCCTGTACCCAAGTTGTTCCACTGCCAGTTGTTTTAAGTATTAAAGGTAAACTGCCAGGTCCATTTTGTCCAGCAATATAACCAGTTGTAGCATTTGGAAAAAAAACAGAGTTATATACCCCAGAAACCGAACCAATACTTGTAGTCCAATTAATCCCACCAATAGTAATTAGATTTTTTATATAAAATCAATATTTTAGATGACACCCGGAGCTTACCGAATGCCATCTATTAAAAGCTAATTAATATTTGGAAGGAATGAATAATTTTTTGCGTATTCCAGCATTTGTTTTGTAAAATCCACTGGGTATTCAATTTTTACATCTGTGATTTTATTTCCATCCATTACCGGTTTTAATACTGGATTAATAAAACCACTGTAAGGAGCAAGATCTAGTTTTGCATATCTTTCAAGCACTTCTTTATGCAAATCTTTGTCTACAAGAACTCCGTAATTTTCAACAAGATTTTTTGCAGCATTAAAATCACCTTCGGATGAAATTTTTTGGATTTCATTTAAGAGTTTGCCAAACAGTACTCTAAGTTTTTGGTAATCATTTATCACAAAATAAGTTTTACCATCTTTAGTTTTTCTTTCAATAACACCTGTCTTGCCGCCAGGTAGATTTTCATCTTTTCCTTTTTCGTAAACCCATTTAGCAACCATTTGTCTGTTACGCATATGAGCTTCTTCAATATTTTCTCCCGGTTTAATTCTTCTTAACTGAAGCATTAAACCATTTTTGATATAACTTAAATATCCTACTTTATATGCTTCTTCATTTGGCGAAACACCAATTTCTACTAATTTTGGGTCCGGAAGATAATAAAGAGCAACAAGATCAGCTCTTGCTTCCTCAATTATAGATGCATAATTTTTTAAAGACTGCTTTGGCGGTGCAACTCCCGGAGCCAATTGACCTGATGCATGTCCGATTACTTCGTGCATATCGGTTTTTAAATCGCTTGTAAGCGCTCCGTACTTTATAGCAAGGTCAACTTCTTCCGGAGAATAAGCAAATTCTTTTAATGATTCTTTTGATCCGGCTTTATTGTATGAATAAACAATGTT
>Ga0210044_10001240_pt1 | contig 38807 bp, 34 predicted proteins | sample CryGey13umfilter_2_FD_183959 | JGI IMG/M metagenome (GOLD analysis project Ga0210044, IMG submission 183959) | Groundwater microbial communities from aquifer in Utah, USA - Crystal Geyser 4/9/14 3 um filter (SPAdes) (version 2) | ecosystem: Environmental > Aquatic > Deep subsurface >... | reverse complement strand
GGGTCGGGTTAGCAAGACCCAGCAGATCAGACGCTGATCTCTGCGACAACCTCGTCTTGCCCGTGCTTCTCCCCCCCACCGATATCCGCGATTCGAGCTCAGCTATCCGCCTGCGCCCGGCCACCACCGGGCGCGAACGCTCAAGACCGCGAAAGCCAAGGTTGCGCGGGCCTGGATCGGTGTCCTAGCACGACGCCCTCGAGCGGCACCCAGTACCACGCCTCGTCAAAGACGAGCTTCTCCCAATAGCCTGCGAGGCCATCGCGCTCCGCCTCGACGCGCAGCACCCGCGCCGCGTTGCCCTGCCCGTCCTGCGCGATGGCGAGGCGGCGGGTGAGGCGGCCGTCGGGCACGTCCGGCTGGCGACGCCACGGCTCGGCGGGCAGCGCGCGGGTGCGGCCGTCGCGCTCGGTCATCACCCAGGAGTAGCGCAGCAGGTCGTTCTCGCCCGAGGTGTCGAAGTCGTACAAGCGCGTCCAGATCGCGCCGTCGCGGGCAAGCAGCAGCAGCGTCGACGCCGAGGCCGAGAGGGCGACCGCCTCCACGGTGCCGCGCTCGGGACCACACACGCGGCGGCTCCAGTCCGCCGGCAGCCACCAGTCGTTGAAGGCGATCTGACGCCCGTCTTGCGTGAGGCGGTAGACGTGGGCGACGCCGAGGCCGACGGCGTGCTCGTAGCCGAGCGCGTCCTCGTAGTGGTCGACCTGAAACGGATGCGAGTCCGACACCGACCAGCCGCGGTCCGTCGGCCACACCACCGAGAGCCCCGGCCCCCGCGCGCGCGGCCAGCCCCAGCGGTCGGTCCACTGGGCGTGACCGCGCAGGTCGGAGCGGGCGTCGGTAGCGCGGTAGAGGTGCCCGTCGGCGCTGATCGCCTGCAAATGAGCGCCATCCGCGCTGATCTCGGCGATGGACGTAGGCGGATCCCAGCGATCGAGGCCGCCGCCCTCGGGCAAGCCCGTGGCCCCCACCAGCTCCCACTCACCCGGCCGTCGCTCCCCGGTCTCGCCGTTCGGCTTCATCCAGATCCGGCCGTCGCGCACCGCGAAGTACCAGTCGCGGTTGAAGGACTCGGTCGCCGTGCGGAAGGACACGCGCTCGGGCAGATCGGCCGGCGGCTCAAGCTCAAGCGCGGGGGTGCAGGCGGCGAGCCAGAGCCAGAGCATGGCCTCTCCGTGGACTGCGACAGTATGCACGACGGGCGCGCTCCCGTGCGCGAGCTGAGCGGACCGTGTAGGATGGCAGGCCCCGCCGGGGCCCATCTAGGTCACCCCTTGACGAACACCGTGAAGTCGGACCACTGCTCAACACGGAACGCTCGAATATCCTTTACGCAAGCCGGGAACCACGCTGTGGACTTCAAGTCGTTGATGGCCGCAAACAGCTTCGCCATGTCTTCGTTGGCTGTGGTGTAAAGGCTTCCCTGCCGCCACTCAAAGCCGTGCTTCTCCACCAGGATCTTGCGAATATCCGCGTACGCTTGTGTCGCGTTGCCGCTCGGATGGTGGTCCTTGACATCCTTGACGACGAGATCGAAGGCGACGGCGTACATCAGGCGTCCTCAGTAGGATCGAAGAGAGCGTGGCTGTACGGAATCTCCACCGTCTCTCCTGTCTCAGGCACCTCGACGACGAGGATCGCCTGCTCGTCGTTCCTCTCGCCGACAACCCCCCGAACTTCATACACGGGCCCTGTCGGTCCAAAACGGCGAATCGAGCCGATCAGATCCATGGGTCTGGGGATGGCATTGGTGGCGGGCATGGCGTAGCGCACTCCAGATCGATCATAGCCCACGGAGATGCATACAGCACGGGAAACGCCGCGCCGGACCGAGCAGCCTGAAGGGCGCCAGCCGAAGCCGGTCCAGCGCGCTGACCGCGAGAGCGCCCGCTGGGCTCCGTCGCGAGCCGTCGGCGGTGCCATCACGCCCCGCGCCACGCCCTCAGGATGGCCGCATACGGCTCGCGCCGCTGCAGCGCGCCCGACCGCACCTCGGCCACCACCGGCGCCAAGAAGGCCCGCGCGGCGGCGTCGCCCGCCCACATCCAGGCGTAGGCGGGGCCGGCAAACAGCGGCGCCACATGGTCAAGGACCCGCTCTAGGCCTGCGTCTCCGCCCTGTTCCTGCGCGAGCATCAGGTCCACCGCGTAGCCTCGGCGCTCCCAGTGCGCGCGGGCGGTGCGGCCGACTGGCAAGCCCACCGCGTAGGAGACGTAGAACAGCGGCCCGTAGCGCTGCATGTCGAGCTGGTGGATGAGCTCGTGGCAGAGCACCTGCGCGAGGGTGTCGCGGTCAAAGTCGTCCACCGCGCAGGGCAGGTAGACCGTAGACCCGAGCACCGTGGTGAAGCGGGTGTCGAAGTCGGGCGTGATCGGGCGCAGCACCCGCCCGACGGCGCGCATCCACCGCACCTCGGCCTTGGGCACCAGCGCCAGGCCCGGCACATGGTGCCGAACCAGCGCGAGCGCGCGGTCCAAGCGGTCGGCGACGCGCAGCACTAGCGGCGGCGCCGCAGCCCGAGCAGCGCGATCAGCCCCAGCAGCGCGCTCCCAGACCGCGTCCCGCCGGACGCGCAGCCACAGCCCGGCGCGTCCGTGCCCGTGTCCTCACCGGTGTCAGGCGGGGGTACGCAGGCCGAAGCCGCTGTTTCATCGCCGAGGCAGACGCGCACGCGCACCGAGCTGTCGGCGATGGCCGAGTAGCTCCCGACCATCCAGTAGCCGCCCGCGGGAAGGTCGGCGCCGTCCGCGAGGGCGAAGGCGCCAGCGTCCGTGCCCTCCCACACCGCGACGGGGGCCTGGACCGGGCCGTCAACCGCGCCGTCCGCGACGCGAAAGACCGCGAACCACAGGTGCGGGGCGCCCTCGTCCAGGCCGAACCACAGCGGACCGCCGGTGTGATCGACGTGGAAGTAGGAGGCGGCGAGCGGGTAGAAGCGGTGCTCTTCGTCGATGAAGGGGCCCTGCGCCGTGGCGCGCACGACGCCGACGTCCCCCGCGTAGGGGTAGCTCTCGGCGAGGCCCGCGCGCCGCCCCGTAGCGAGGTTCCACCGCGCAAAGGTGCTCCACGCCTCCTCCAGCGCGTCGCCGCGCGCCTCCAGCACCGCCGACAGCGTCAGCAGCGCGTCCTGGGGCGCGGGTGTGGTGCGCTCCATCGCCGTGAGGTACTCGCCGATGAGGTCGTCATCGTGGCGGATCGTCAGGAAATCCCACCACAACGCCGTGGCGTAGGCGAAGGCCGGCACGGGGCCGGTGGGCGGGCGGTCGATGGAGCGGCCCGTGTCGTCGAAGTAGGCGTCGACGAACTGAAAGAAGTCGCGCGAACCTGGGTCGTAGGTGCGCTCGGCCCACGCCGCGGTGCCCTCGGACACCCACACGGGGAGCTCGCCGTCGTAGGCGGCTTGCACCGCGTGAAAGAGCTCGTGCGACGTGAGCACGTCGACCGCCTGCTCCAGGTTCGCGTAGCCGTAGCCCGCGAAGTCGTTCTCCATCACCATGAAGCCCGAGCAGCGCTGCGGCACCTCCGTGCACCCGTCGACGCCGAACTGCCCGTCCGAGGAGCCGCCGAAGTCCACCAGGTAGAAGTCGAAGGCGTCGCTCCCACCGAGGCGTCCGAAGCCAAGCTCGGCCTCGGAGACCGGCGGGCGCAGGCCCATGTCGAGGCTGTAGTGGTCGAGCACGTCCGCGCCGACGCTCGCGACGAGCTGCGGAAAGTCCGGGAGGCCATCGCTGTCGGCGTCGTCGAGCACCGTGACGCTCGGGCCGTCCACGCTGTAGTGGACGCGCACCGCGCCGGTCACGTCGTCCAGGTGCTCCACGACGTCGGTCGATTCAAAGGAGAAGGCGGTGGTACCCGCCGTGGGGCGGTCCGCTCGCGCACAAGGCGCAAGCAGCACGAGCCCCGCCATCAGCGCGAGCGGCGACCCGCTCACTGAACGAAGGCCCAGCGCATGACGTAGTTCCCCGCGTCGGTGCCGGGGCCAGCGCCCGTGTTGCAGCCGTCTTGGCCGGTCTTGTAGTAGCTGTCCACGATGAAGCGAACGACGCGCCCGTCCTGGAGCTGAATCAAGAAGGGCTTGCTTGAGGTGACCACGCAGTCGGTGTAGGACCACCACGGAGCGAGGGCGACCTGCGGACTTCCGGGCAAACCCGAGCTATCGTTGATGATCGTGCAATCGGACGTGTAGTAGCTGTCCGTCGCGAAGGTCATGCCGTCGGGGACCGAGGTGAGGTCCTCGTAGGTGCGCTCCAGGAAGGCCGCGGCGCCGACGCAGGACGGACCCGAGGTGCCGCCGTTGAGGCGCAGGATGAAGCGCCGCGCCGAGAGGTCCCAGTCCATGGACTCGAGGGCGCTCTCATCGCCGATGTCGACCTTCTGCGCGCCGGTGTCGGTGAACTTGAGGTAGACCCAGGGGCGGCTCGCGGCGTTCTGGTAGCCGCCGGCGCTGGCGTCGACCGTCGTGACCCAGCCATCACCGTCGGCCACGTTGGTGACCACGCCGGTGCTGACCGCCTCGTGGAGGGAGAGATCGAGGATCATCGCGTCGACACAGGGCGGCGTCTCCGGCAGCGTGCACACGTCCGTGTTCGGCGCGGTGGTGTCGTCGGGGCTAGGGCACCCCACGAGCAGGAGCAGCGGAAGCAGGGCGAAGACACGCATCAAGAACCTCTCGTGTGAAGTGCAACGGCGCAGGTTATCGCGCTGGCTATGCGCGCTCCAATCGTCCTGCCCTTCCTCTCGCTCCTCCTCTCGCTGCCCGCGGTGGCCTCCGACGGAGCCTGGACCTATGATCCCGCTGCACCGCCGACGATCGTCCGTGACCGCCCCGAGCTCGGCCTCGGCGCCCAGCGCCTGCGATTTTCGGGGCTCCCCTTCCAAGTGGACGCGCTCGGCGCCGCGATCGTCGAGCTAAAGCCCGGCGCGGCCGTCCCCGCGGCGCTGCGCGAACAGGGTCAAGCCCTCGGCCGCTCGGAGCGCACCTGGCGCGTGGCCGCGGCCGCCGGACAGGACGCGCTCAGCCTCTGCGCTCGTTGGGCCACCGACGACGCCGTCGCGAGCGTCACCCCCGATCTGCTCCTCCCCAAGCGCACCTCAGCGGTGGAGCTCGACGATCCGCGCCTCGCGTCGCAGTGGTACCACGACGAGCTCGGGACCATGGCGCTGTGGGAGGTCACCCTCGGCCGCCCAGAGACGCGGGTCGCGGTCATCGACTCGGGCATCGACATCAGCCACCCCGACCTCGCGGCTGGCATCGCCGACCCCTATGACGCCTTCGACGACGACGACGACCCCTCGCCCAACCCCGGCGACTTCTGCGACGGCGGCGTCGGGATCTGCGACGAGCACGGCACCGCCGTCTCCGGCATCATCGGCGCGCGCGCCAACAACGGCGTCGGCGTCGTAGGCTTCTGCCCCGAGTGCACCCTGGTGCCCATTCGCATGCTCGGCGAGGGCAACGGCGCGCTGTCGGCGGACATCAAGGCCTTTGAGCACGCCATCGACGCGAACGCCGCCGTCATCAACAACTCCTGGGGCTACGCCGAGCCCATGCCCGTGCCCGCTGCGCTCGCGAGCGTCATTCACCGCGCCGCCACCGAGACGCGCGGTGGCCTCGGCGCTGTGGTCGTCTTCGCCGCTGGCAACGACGACCGCGAGCTCGCCGACAACGAGCTCGAAGCGCTCGAGGACGTGATCTGCGTCTCGGCGACCGACCGCTACGGCAACCCCACCGCCTACACCAACCGGGGGGACGCGGTGGACCTCGCCGCCCCCTCGGCCACCATGACCACCTCGGTGAACGGCGGCTACACCGAGACCTTCGGCGGCACCTCCGCCGCCGCGCCGGTCGTCTCCGGCGTCGCCGGCTGGATCTTGTCCGCCACGCCGGAGCTCTCGGCCGCCGAGGTGCGCGCGCTCTTTCGCAGCACAGTGCAGCCCTCCCCCCTCGTGACCCCAGACGCTGACGGCCACCACCCGATCTACGGCTATGGCAACCTCAACCTGGACAACCTCCTCGCCGAGCTCTACCCGCCCACGGAAGAGACCGGGGGGTGCGGCTGCCAGAGCGCGCCGTCACCGAGCCTCGCGTGGGCCGCGCTGCTGCTCCTGCCCTGGCTGCGCCGCCGCGAGCAGAGCGCCGAGCAGGTGTGACGTTAGCCACGGGCATCCCCTCGGAGGTCCAGTGGAACACGGTGCGATTGAACTCCTGCTCTTGCTGCTCGTCGGCTCTGCCGTCGGCATGGTGGCGCGCCGCTTGCGCGTCCCCTACAGCCTCGCGCTCGTCGTCGCGGGCATCGCGCTCTCCTTCGTCGACCTCCACCAGCTCGAGGCCTTCCAGCTCTCGGCCGACGTGCTGTTCACCTTCTTGCTGCCCGCCCTGCTCTTTGAAGCGGCGCTGCACCTCGACCTGCACGACCTGAAGCGGGACGCCAAGATCGTGGCGCTCTTCGCGCTCCCGGGCGTGCTCATCTCCACCGGCCTCGCGGCGGCCATCCTCTACGGCGGCCTCGCTGGCACCGGCCTCGCGAGCATCGGGTGGCGCGAGGCGCTCCTGTTCGGCGCGATGATCTCCGCCACCGATCCCGTCTCGGTGCTGTCGCTCTTTCGGGAGCTGGGCGTGCCGCGCCGGCTCTACGTGCTCGTCGAGGGCGAGAGCCTGCTCAACGATGGCGTCGCGGTCGTGCTCTTCGCGATCGTCGGCGCGGCCTACGGGCTGAACATCGGCCACGGACACCACGAAGCGCTGCTCGGATCGGCCGAGATCGCGGTCTTCGCGGTGCGCACCTTCGTGTGGATGGCCATCGGCGGCGCGCTCATCGGCGCGATCGTCGGCGGCTTGGCCTCGGCGGTGCTCGCGACGGTGGACGACCACCTCATCGAGATCACGCTGACCACCACCGTCGCCTACGGCTCCTTCTTGCTCGCGGAGCACTTCGGCGCGTCGGGCGTGCTCTCCACCGTCACGGCGGGCTTGGTCACCGGCTTCTTTGGCGCGCGCTACGGCATGAGCACCCGCACCCGCCTGGCGGTCGAGGACTTCTGGGAGTACGCCGCTTTTGCAGCGAACACCGTCGTCTTCTTGCTGGTGGGCCTGGAGCTGCACATCACCGACCTGCTCGCGGACGCGCTGCCCATCGCGGTCGCCTTCGCCGCGATGATCCTCTCCCGCGCGGCCTTCGTCTACCTGAGCACCCCGCTGCTCCCGCGCCTCGGCGACCCGATGCCGCGCTCGTGGAGCCACGTCCTGGTCTGGGGCGGCCTGCGCGGCGGCCTGTCGATGGTGCTGGTCCTCGGCCTGCCGGCGGACCTGCCCACGCGCCCGCTGCTGATTCACCTGGTCTTTGGCGCTGTATCGGGCTCGCTCTTCTTGCAGGGCATCACCGTCGGGCCGCTGCTCGCAAAGCTCGGCCTGTCGCGAGTCGGCCACGCCGAGCAGCTCGCCGCGGACATCGAGCGCGCCCGCCTGCTCGGCCTCACCCACGCCCTGCGGCACGCCGAGCACCTCAAGCACGAGGGCGTGCTCGACGGCCCCGCCCACGACCGCTTGCACGCCTGGTACGCCGCGCAGCGCGAGCACGCCGAGACGGAGCTCTACCACCGCGTCGGCAGCCAGGCGGAGCTCACCTCAGCGCAGCTCGTCGAGGGCCTCATTCGCTTGGCCGAGGTCGAGCGCGAAGCGGTCCGCCACGCGGCCCGCACCGATGCGGTGAGCGCCGAGGCCGCCGTCGCGGTGCTCGCGCAGCTCGACGAGCGCTTGTCGAGCTTGCGCGAGGCGAACGCGGGGCACACCCCTCGCTTCGCGGTGCTGGAGCACGTCCTCGGGTCGAACCCCGACGAGCAGGCGGTCGAGGACGCCAGCCGCTAGGTCGGCGGCGGCGGCTCGATGGCGAGCCCCGTCTCCCACGCGGTGAGGGTGGGAGGCGCGTCCGCGCCGCCTTGCACGTCCAGCAGCACCCAGCCCGCGCGCAGCCCCCAGCCGTGCAAGAAGACGCCGGACGTGAGCGAGGTGGGCTCCAAGTACGCGACCATCGTAGGCGTCGGGTCGACGTGCGACGCGCCGCAGAGCGGGTCCGTGCTGGGGGTCCACGCCCCGTCGGCGTCGGTGTCGGTGTAAGCGAGCGCGACGTAGGTCGCGATGGACATACCGACGTTCTGCGCCGTGTCGGGGAGCAGGTGATCCGCCGGCGGGGGCGCGGTGAAGGGCCCCGACAGGCTGTAGGCGCTCCCGGCTTGGGTGGCGTCGACGACGACGGAGCCAAGGTGGAGGTCGGCGGGCTGCGGCGCGGTCGCGTCGAACATCGCCGTGTGCACCACGTCGACCACCGTCTCGGCGCCGCACGCGGGCGCGATCACGCCGCCGAGGCTGTCATGGCCCGCTGGGAGCAGGTTCTCCTGCTGCACATAAGCCGTGCGCCCCTGCTCGATCGGCGTGAACGCAAGGTCCGGGTCGGCGTTGGGCTCGGTGAACACGAACTCCATGAGGTTCCAGCCCGCGACACCGTCCCAGACGCCGCCCGCGGTAGGCACCTCGCCGCGCGCGTTGACCAAGAGCTCGGAGGCGCCGGCGACGAGGGTGTCCGGCGACGAGTAGGCGCCGTCGCCGTCCACGTCCACGTAGGCGCCGAGCATGAGCGCGCCGATCTGAAAGCTCGGGGAGCCGCCGGGATCGGGCGAGGCATAGGCGGTGTCCTGGAGCTGGTCGGGCAGACAGAAGGCCCACGCTCCGGCGTCGGCGGTGGTGCTCATGAGCTCGGCGCCCGCCGTGAAGTAGTCCGCGCCAAAGGTGACGGGGAACAGCGCTACGGTGACGTCGCCATCGGGGGCTTGCACCTCATTGGGGAGCTCAAGCGTGCCCTCGAAGGGCAGGCAGGGCGGCTCGGGGGTGCACGCGCCCAGCGCGAGCACGAGGGTGGTCCAGCTGAGCTTCATCACGGCCTCCAGACGGACTCATCGTACACCTTCGCGCTGCGCCTCGCATGAAGCGCAGACCGGGCGCTCCTCTGGCGAATCGAACATTGGAGAGCCGTCGCGCTGGGACGCGGGACCACGGTCGTCGCCGAACAACACAATGAGCGCTCGCGTGCGCTCCCTCGGGTGCCGATGTGCGTGTTGACGCTGGCGTAGGAGCCACGCAAGCTGTCCTTGATCAGGAGATGCGGATGTCCGCTGACCGACCGCACGAGCGGAGCCTCTTGGCGCAGCTCAAGCACGCCACCGTACGCCCGACGCGGGCCTGCGATGGGTCCGGCCGCTGTGGCCGTTGCCGCGTGCGCGTCACCCGAGGCGCCTGCTCCGCGCCCACCGCCGCTGAGCGACAGCTCCTGACCGCGGCTCAGCTCCAAGCGGGCCATCGACTCGCCTGCCAAGCCCATCCGATCGGCGATGTGGAGCTTATCGTCCTTCATCCGGCGACCTCGTCGCCGTGGCAGGTCCTCCCAGGGCGCGAGTCGACGACCGCCGAGCTCGCGCCAACCGACACGTTGAGCCTCGCGGTCGACCTCGGCACCACCCACATTCGCGCGTCGCTGTGGGTGCCGCAGACCGGGCGCTGCCTCGGGGGGCGCGTCGGCGACAACCCGCAGCAGAACTGGGGCTCCGACGTGCTCTGTCGCTTGGTCGAAGCGGGCTCCACGCCCGCGACCCGCGCGCTCATGCGCGCGAGGGTGCGCGCCGCGATCGGCGAGGTCCTCGCGACGCTGTGCGACGCCGCCGCGTGCGCGACCGAGCGCGTGACGCGGGTGCACATCGTCGGAAACACGGCGATGTTGCTGCTCGTTGGCGATGGTGAGCCCGCGGAGTTGATCGACGTCGACGGCTGGAGCCGCGCGGTCGATTGCCCGCTCACGGACCCCGGCGCGCTGGCACAGCGATGGCACCTCGCCCCCGACGCCCGCGTGGCGCTAGAGCCGCCGGTGCAGGGCTTCGTGGGGTCGGACCTGCTCGCGGCCGCGCTGCACACGCGCATGGCCGACGCCGCGCCAGGCACGGTCCTCATCGACTTTGGCACCAACTCCGAGATCGCGCTGTGGGATGGCGAGCGGCTGTGGGTGACGGCGGCAGCGGGTGGGCCCTCCTTCGAGGCGTCCGGGATCTCCTGCGGCATGCCCGCCGAGCCCGGCGCGGTGACCGCGATCGAGCGCGACGCCAACGGACAGCGCACCGCGCGCGTGCTGGGCGACGTGCCCGCGCGCGGGCTCTGCGGCTCGGGGCTCGTGAGCGCCATCGCGACCCTCGTCGACGCGGGGCTCCTGCGGCCGAACGGGCGGTTCGCGCGCGACGTACTCCAGCCGGTCGCCGTCGCCGCCAACGCGAGCGAGCTCGCCCTCGACGCGCGCGATGTCGACGCCTTTCAGCGGGCGAAAGCGGCGGTTGGCGCGGGGGTGGCCTGCTTGTGTGCGCGCGCGAGCCACGTTCAACCGCGGGAGCTCGTGCTCTGCGGCGCCTTCGGCCACCACCTCGATCCGTGGGCGGCGACGCGCGTGGGCCTGGTGCCCAGCGTCGACGACGACGCCGTTGCGGTCTTCGCCGAGGCCGCGCTCGCGGGCTGCGAGCAGCTCTGCGTCGACCCGACCGCCGCACAGGACCTCGTGCGGCTGCGCGCGCTCATCGCGTCCGTGAACCTTGGCACAGACCCGAGCTACGACCAGCACTTCGTCGATCAGCTCTTGCTCAAACCGCTCAACCTGTCGCGAAGACCCTCAGCGACCGCCGAGCCGGGCTTCCGGGAGCTTCCATGCTGAACCAGCTCGTCGCCGCTTACAACGAGGCCGTGTACGACACCGACCGCGACGCCGCCTTCGCCGTCGTCCAGCGAGCCCTCGACGGCGGCGTCACGCCCGAGCAGGTCGTCTTCGACGTCGTGCTCCCCGCGATCGAGCAGATGATGGGCGGCATCGCCGAGGACTTCAACAGCAACCTCGCGCAGCACTTCATGACGGCTCAGATCGCCTCGGAGGTGACCGAGGCGATGGTCGGGCGCTTCGCGGTCAAGCCAGAGGTGCTCGGCCGCGTCATCATTGGCACGAGCCGCGGCGATCTGCACACGCTGGGCAAGCGCATCGTCACTGGGTGCCTGAAGACCTATCTGGTCGAGGTGCACGACCTCGGCGTGAACGTCGCCCCCGAGCGCTTCGTCGAGGCCGCCATCGAGAAGGGGGCGTCCGTCATCGCCATCTCGTCGATGATGGTGCACACCGCGCGCTCCGAGGAGGGCTGCGTCGCCGTGCGCCGCTTGCTCGCCGACGCCGGCCTCGAGGAGCGCATCCGCCTGGTCGTCGGGGGGGCGCCGTACCGCTTCGACCCTCAGCTCTACCGCAAGCTCGGCGCCGACGCGTGGGCCGCTGACGGGGTGACCGCGAGCAAGGTGATCAGCAAGCTCATCGTGGAGGTGACCCCGTGGACAATGGCATGACGCGCCTCGTCGCCGCCGTCGAGGGGCGGCGCGCCGATCGCATCCCCGTCTTCTGCAACCTCCTCGATCAAGGCGCGCCGCACCTAGGGATGAGCTCGGAGGAGTACTTCTCAAGGGGCGAGCACGTGGCCACAGCCCAGCTCGAGCTCCGCGAGAGGTACGGGTATGACAACGTGTGGAGCCTCGCTTATGTCGGAAAAGAGGCCGAGTTCCTAGGTTGTAAGGACATCGCCTTCGCGCCGGATGGACCGCCGAACGTCCGGGACTTCGTCCTCAAGACCCCCGCGGACATCGAGGCGCTCGAGGTGCCCACCAACCTCGCGGACACGCCCGCCTTCGAGCAGTCGGCCGCGTGCCTCAAGCTGCTCCGCGACGAGGTCGGCGGGCGGTACCCGATCTGCGCCTACCTCACCGGCTCGATGACGCTGCCCGCGCTGCTCATGGGCATGGACAAGTGGATGGAGCTGCTGCTGCTCGGGCCAGCCTCGCTCCGCGACGACCTGCTCACCAAGTGCTCCGACTTCTACGACGCCGAAGCGCGAGCCTACCGCGCCGCTGGAGCCGACGTGCTCCTCTACGCCAACGGCTTTGGCTCCACCGACTTCTTGCCCAAGCGTCTGTTCGACGCTCTCGCGCTACCTTGGATGAAGCGTGACTTTGCGCCTGGTGGCGTCGACGGCGTCGTGTACTACGCGGGCACCGCGCGCCTCAACCCCGTGCTCAACGACGTGGTTGAGCAGCTCGACATCCGCGCCTTCTACCTGAGCCCCTTCGACGACCTCACCGAGGCGCGACAGCGGCTGGGCGACCGGGGGCTCCTCAGCGGCGTACTCAACGACATCCCCATCGCCGACTTCACGCCAGAACAGGTTCGCGACGAGGTGACGCGCATCATCCAGGCCGGCAAGGTCAGCGAGCGCTTCTTGTTCGGGACGGCCGTGATGCCGCTCAACATCCCCGAGGCGAACATTCGCGCGCTCATGGAGGCGGCTCTTGCCAACGCGGCGTGGTGATACACGCGACGAGCGGCTGCTCATGGTCGGCTGCGGCATCTTGCGCCGCGAGGTCGAGCACGTCGTGCAGCGCCGCAGCTGGCAGGTCGAGCTCGAGTTCTTCAACTCGGCGCTGCACGTCCACCTCGGGCACCTGTCGCAGTGCCTCAACCACGCGCTGTGCCGACACGCGGGGCGGGACACGGTCGTCTTTTACGGTGTTTGTCACCCGCAGATCGACGAGATGATGCGCGACGCCCACGCCGTGCGCACCCATGGGCAGAACTGCATCGACTTCTTGCTTGGGCCGGAGCGCTTCCAGCGCGAGCTGGAGAGCGGCGCGTTCTTCTTGCTGGAGGACTGGGCGCGGCGCTGGCGTCCGTTCATGGAGCAGACCTGGGGCCCCAACTGGGCGGTGACTCGCGAGATCTTCGCAGGCGCGCACACCCACCTGCTCGCGGTGCGCACGCCGTGCTCGGGCGACTTCACCGCGGCGGCCGAGCAAGCGGCCGCGGACCTCGACCTGCCGCTGCGTTGGATCGACGTCGACCTCGACCACCTGGAGGCCGTGCTCGACGAGGCCTTCACCCGGCGCCTTCGCGCCCGCGACGACGCTCGTTCAGCGACCATGACCCGCGATGAGTGAGTACGACAAAGCGCTCGCGCGAGCGCACGAGCGCGCCCGCAGGCTCGCGCAAGACAAGTCCGCGCTGCAGCTCGTCCTGCAGCTCATCGGGCGCTTGGGCGACGCGCCCGGTCTTGAGAGCACCATCGACGACACGCTCCGCAACGTGGTCGACGTCATCGGCGGGACCAACATCGAGCTGTACTACCAGCTCGACGGCCGCTTGCTCTACGCCGATGTGTACGGCGAGCGGCGCGCGCTCGCCGCGCTCGACCACCCTTGGGTCCGCGAGGTGTGGGAGCAGCGCGAGGCGCACGAGCACGTCCATGACGTGCGCGACACGCTCGCGCAGGTGCCGCTCTCCACGCAGGCCTACACGTGGGTCTTCCCACTCGAGGTAGGCGCCGACCTCGTCGGCGTGCTCAAGCTGAACGCGCTCTCCCTCAACATGCGGCCGCTGTACAAGCACCTCCAGCCCTTCATGCGGTACGCGGCGCTGCTGCTGCGCAACGAGATCATCGGCTACGAGCGGCTCGCGCGCGCCAACGCCGAGCTGCGTGAGCTGACCGAGCAGCTCGAGGCGCGCGTCGCCGCGCGCACCCGCGAGGTCCTTGAGAGCAAAGACCGTCTTCAGGCGTCCGAGGCGCGGTACCTCGACCTCTACCACGAGGCGCCGGACATGTACGTCTCGGTCGACGTGACCAACGACATCGTGCTCGACTGCAACGAGACCACCGCGAGGCGGCTCGGCTACGCGCGCGCTGAGCTGCTTGGCTCGCCCTTCCACGCGCTGTACGACCCGAGCAGCCTCCCAGCGATCGTGGCTACCCAGATGAGCTTCCGATCGACAGGCGACGTGCGCGACGTGGACATGCGCATGCGGCGCCAGGATGGCTCGTGCTTCGACGTGAGCCTGAACGCGACCGCCGTGCGGGACGGCGACGGCCACATCACGGTGGCGCGGGCCATCCTGCGCGACATCACCACTCAAAAGCGCGCCGAGGCCGCGCTCCGCGCCAGTGAACGGCGCTTTCGAGCGGTCTTCGATGGAGCGCCCCTCGGCATCGCGGTCATTGACATCGCGGACCCCGGAGGCGTCTCGCTCAACCGGCGCATGTGCGAGATCTTTGGGTGCGACGACCCCGACCGGGTCCACCGCATCGTGCGCGACGCGGCCATCAGCGCCGACAATAAGAGCTGTGCGACCGCCGATTTCGTAAACGAGCGCCAGTACGCCCGCGCGGACGGCTCCGACCTGTGGGTCGCGGAGCGGGTCGCCACCCTGGACGAGCCCGGCGCGCCCGAGGGCCTTCGAGTCGTCCTGTTCGAGGACACGACCGCACGGCACCTGCTGGAGCGCGAGCGCTCCCGCCTCATCGGCGCCATGGAGCACACCGGCGAGGCGGTCGTCATCACCGACCGCGACGCGCGCATCCTGTACGTCAACCCGGCCTTCGAGCACGTCACTGGGTACACCAAAGGCGAGGTCCTCGGGCGCACCCCGAGCTTCTTACACAGCGGCGTGCATGACCGCGCATTCTACGAGGCGATGAGGGCCACGCTGAACGCTGGCCTCGTGTGGACCGGCCACCTCGTCAACCAAACCAAGGCTGGGCAGCGCGTCGACGAAGACGTCACCATCTCGCCCGTCTTCGATCCGCGGTCGCGCGAGATCGTGAGCTTTGTCGCCGTCGAGCGCGACGTCACCGCGAAGCTCGCCATGGAGCAGAGGCTTCGTCAGAACCAGAAGCTCGAGGCGATGGGCACGCTCGCGGGCGGCATCGCGCACGACTTCAACAACATCCTGACCGCGATCATGGGCTTTGGTGAGCTCGTGCTGATGGAGCTGCCCGCGAACAGCGACGCGCGCACCTGCCAGCTCGAGGCCATGCAGGCCGGGCGCCGAGCCAGCGAGCTCGTGCGTCAGATCCTCACCTTCTCCCGACAATCTCCCGAGGTGCACGTCGTCGTAAACGTCCCCGAGGTGCTGAACGAGGCGCTCAAGCTGCTGCGCGCGTCCATCCCCGCCACCATCGCGTTCGACCTCGCGATTGACCCGGCCTGCGCCTCCATCCTCGCGGACCCCACCCAACTTCACCAGGTGGTGATGAACCTCGCCACCAACGCCTACCACGCCATGCGCGAGGGCGGCGGGGTGCTCTCGCTGGCGCTGCGCGAAGAGCGCATCGACGAGCTCCCGACCGCGTCGCGATCGACGCCCCTCCCACCGGGGCGCTACCTGCGCTTGGAGGTCCGCGACACAGGCCACGGCATGGACGCCGCGACGATGGAGCGCGCCTTTGAGCCCTACTTCACGACCAAGCTCGCTGGCGACGGCACCGGCCTCGGGCTGTCGCTCGTACACAGCATCGTCACCGGCATGGGCGGGACCGTGTCCGTGTACAGCGAGGTCGGCCGGGGCACCTCCTTCGTGCTGTACCTGCCCACCGCCGATCAGAGCGATCCCGCGAGCGTCCACGTCACGTCGATCGCGCACACGGGCGGGACGGAGCGGCTCCTTGTCGTCGACGATGAGCCGGCTATCGCGCGCTTCCTGACCCGCGTCCTGGAGCGCGAAGGATACGCTGTGACGTCGTTTGAGGACCCTGTTGACGCGCTCGAGGCCTTCCTGACCGACCCGTCGCGGTTCGACATGGTCATCACCGACCTGACCATGCCCCATATGACGGGCCTGGAGCTCACCCGCCGCTTCCTCGCGCTGTGCCCCGACCTCCCCGTGCTGCTGTGCTCGGGCTACTTCGAGGCCACGACGCTCGAGCGCGCGAAGCAGGCCGGCGTCCGCGAGGCGCTGTCCAAGCCCGTCGACCGAGCCGGGCTCTTGAGCGCCGTGCGCGCCCACTTGGACGTCGACAAGTATTAGCCGTCGCGCTCGCGCAGGGCGCGCTCCAGCGCTCGGCTCCACTCCAGGTCGTGCCGCGTGGGCATCGTCGGCGTGCGCCGTGCGCCGTGCGGGATACAGCAGAGCCGGACCCAGCGAGCGACCGTGAGTCCCTGAGGTGAGCGTGTTGATACCATGGTTGTTGGTCGTCGCGGGGCTGACCCTGCTCGTCCTCGGCGGAGAGGGCTTGGTGCGCGGCGCCACCGGGATGGCGCTGTTCGCCCGCATCTCACCGGCGGTCGTCGGCCTGACCGTGGTGGCCGCTGGCACCTCGGCGCCCGAGCTCGTCGTCTCGCTGCAAGCGGCGATGAACGGCAACGCCGGCCTCGCCATGGGCAACGTGGTCGGCTCGAACCTCTTCAACATCGCCGCCATCCTCGGCCTGACCGCGCTGGTGCTGCCGCTGCGCATTCAAGGCTCTACCATCCGTTTGGAGTGGCCGGTGATGATGCTCGCCAGCATCGAGCTGCACCTCCTCGCGCGCGACGGCACCATCGACCGCCTCGAAGGGGCCTTCTTGCTCTCCGCGCTCGTGGCGTTCACGGGCTACGCCGTGTGGGCCTCGCACCAGGCGGCCGTGCACCTCGACGGCGCAGACTCCGACGACGACTTCCCCACCGCCTCCTTCGGCGCCACCGGTCGGCGCGCGCTCGTCTACAACCTGCTCGCGGTGGCGGCGGGCGTCGGCGTGCTCGCCGCTGGCTCCACGCTCCTCGTGCGCGGCGCCGTGGAGCTCGCCGCTGGCTTCGGCGTCTCCGACACCGTGATCGGCCTGACCATCGTCGCGGCCGGCACCAGCACACCCGAGCTGGTCACCTCGCTCGTCGCAGCGCGACGCGGCCAAGACGACGTCGCAGTGGGCAACATCATCGGCTCCAACCTCTTCAACGTGCTCGGCATCGTCGGCGCCACCTCGCTGGTCCACCCCCTCGCCGTGCCGACCGAGCTCCTGACGCGCGACGACCTGTGGATGCTCGGCGTCTCCGCGCTGCTCTTCCCCATGCTGTGGACGGGGATGCGGGTGACGCGCGCCGAGGGAGCTGTGCTGCTCGCTGTGTTCGCGGCCTATATGATGACGCTGCTCGGGAGCGTGTAGGCGCCTAGCGCGCCGCGGGCTCGCCCAGCAGCTCCGCCGCCGTCCCCACTGTCGCCGCTACCACCTGCACCGCAAAGTCAAGGTTGAGCCGGCTCACTTCGTCGGGGGCGCCGTAGCAGTGGTAGCCGTCGTAGCGGAAGTTGGCGGTGTCCGTGAAGAAGATCGCGGGCTTGTCCGCCGCCCAGAAGCTCGCGTGGTCCGAGCGCCGCAGATCGCCGGTGAGCGATGAGCTGCGCGCGAGGTGGTCGAGGGTGAGGTCGAGGTGCAGCAAGCCGATGGCGTCCGCGTGCGCGCCGAAGGTGGCGACGGTGTCCGAGGAGCCCTCGCGATCGGCGATGAGCGCGATGAAGTTCGCCCGGTCGCCGTCCGCGTGCACCACCGCCACCTGGTCGACGGCGATGGCCTCCAGCGCGGCGGGCACGACCTGCGAGCCGGGCTCGTCGCTCGCGACGCCGATCATGTCGAAGTTGAGGTAGGCGGCGACGGCCTGAGCGCGGTGCGCCGTCACCCACGCGTCGCTGCCGAGGAGCCCGAGCTCCTCTTGGTCCCAGCAGGCGATGATGAGGTCGCGGTCCCAAGCCTGCGCGCCGAGCAGCCGCGCCGCCTCCAGGACCCCCGCGACGCCGGAGGCGTTGTCGTCGGCCCCGGTGCAGCCCTCGATGTGGTCGTAGTGCGCGCCGAGGATGACGGCGTCAGGCTGCGCGCCCGAGCCGAGCTTGGTGCCGACGACGTTGATCCCGACGCCGAAGTCCTGGCGCTCCACCGTGAAGCCACTGGCGGTGAGCACCTCAGCGCAGCGATCCTGTGCGGCCTGCCAGCCAGGCGAGTGGGGCGTTCGCAGCGCCGCGAGCTCCTGCACGAGCGGCTCGTAGGTGGTGCGTGCCACAGCGTCGCGGAGCTGGGCGGGGGTCGCGCGCGTGGAGGGCGTCGCCGTCTCCGAGGCGGAGGGCGTGCAGGCGACGAACAGCGAGGCGATGAGGGCGACGACCACGGAGGCTCCAATACGATGCCCGAGACTGACCCGCGCAGCGCCGTCGGTCAAGCACCGCGGTGCTAGGATGAGCCGCATCCTACCCAGAGGTCCCCCATGTCTGACGCCGCTCCGTCCCATCTCGGTCGTAACCTCGCCCTCGGCTGCGCCGCGTTGGTCCTTGTGTGCAGCGGCGTCACCTGCTGCACGCCCTACGCGGGCGGCTACGCGCTCAACAGCGGCGAGCTCACCCTCGACGGCGTCGACCCCAGCTGGACCGTCGTCAAAGGCTACTCAGGCGATGGCAAGCCCGGCGCCATGGTCATCGCCGCGCTGCGCACCCAGTGCCACCCGATGAGCGACGGCCTGCGCGTGCTGTTCAACCACGCCTGGTACAACGCGATCACCGACGGCTACGACCTCACGCTCACCATCGAGGGGCGCGAGGGCTCCTACGACGAGTACATGCTCTACATCTGGGGGAACAACGTCTTCTTGCGCGATGAGACCGGCGAGGGCGGCTACGTCAACCGCGTGCTGGTGTGCGACCTCAACGCCGCCGGCTGGGAGGCGCTGGTGCCGTAGGCGCGGGCTTCAGCGCGAGCGGCAGCGATCGTCCTGCTTCACGTACATCTTCGTGATGTCCGTGGTGACGCCGTCTTTGTCCACGAGCGACGTGAGCACGAGCTGGCAGGCGTCGAGCTGCTTCATGACGGAGTGCCGCGTACCGCTCGCGTCGGTGTCGCCCCAGTCGATCTCCACCCGCTCGCCAACTTGGGTGTACTCGGCCATCACGGGCGCGCCGTCCATGTTGCGCCAGGTGATCTTGGCCCTGTGATCGTCCAAGAACTGAACGCGCTTCTTCTTGGCGTCCTCGTAGGTCTGGTACTGCACCCCACCAAAGGGCAAGGGCGCCTGCGCGGCGCTCACACCGCCGTCTGTGCTGCTCCCCGACACACCACCACATGCGAGCGCGAGGGCCCCCAAGCCGCCCAAAAAGAGGAAGGACTTCCACCGGTTCATGCTGACCTCCTGGCGCGAGCACCCTACCACAGAGCGTGACCAGCGCGGGACACAGTGAGCACTATACTGCATGAGTGGCCGCGTTGCATGCATCATGGTGCACATTGTCGGTTGATACCCGCGCGCACATCCGGTAGATAGTCAAAAAGGAGGAGCACAACGTGTCGCACTTCAGCTTCCAGACGCACCCCGACCAGTACAAGCACTTCACCCTGACGGTGCACGGCGCAGTGGCGACCCTGGCCCTCGGCATCCAAGAGGACGGAGGTCTGCACGAGGGCTACACGCTCAAGCTCAACTCCTACGATCTCGGCGTCGACATCGAGCTCGCCGACGCGGTGCAGCGCTTGCGCTTCGAGCACCCCGAGGTCGGCTGCGTGGTCGTGACTAGCGCCCTCGACAGCTGCTTCTCGTCGGGCGCGAACATCTTCATGCTCGGCTCCAGCACGCACGCCTTCAAGGTGAACTTCTGCAAGTACACCAACGAGACGCGCCTCACCTTGGAAGAGGCCAGCCGCGAGTCCGGCCAGCGCTACATCGCGGCCCTCAACGGCGTCGCGTCGGGCGGCGGCTACGAGCTCGCCCTCGCCTGCGAGGAGATCTACCTGGTCGATGACCGCAAGAGCGCCGTCTCCCTGCCCGAGGTGCCCTACCTCGGCGTGCTCCCCGGCACCGGCGGCATCACCCGCGTCACCGACAAGCGCCGCGTGCGCCGCGACTACGCCGACATCTTCTTGACCCTCGCCGAGGGCATCAAGGGCAAGCGCGCCAAGGAGTGGGGCCTCGTGGACGACGTCTTCCGCTCGTCCGGCTTCCAAGAGGCCATCGCCAAGCGCGCCGCCGCCCTCGCAGCGCAGGACCGCTCCGACCGCAAGGGCGTGGCGCTTCAGCCCGTCACCTGCGACGTCTCAGCGACGCAGCTCCGCTACGAGCACGTCCAGCTCGACCTCCTCGACGACCGCACCGCGACGCTCACGCTCATCGTGCCCCCGTCACTCCCGGCCATCCCCGCCAACGCCGCCGACCTCGGCAGCGGCTGGTGGGCGCTGCACGCCCTCCGCGAGCTCGACGACGCCCTGCTCCGCCTGCGCTTTCACTACCCGGAGACCGGCGTCATCCGCCTGCGCACCCGCGGCCCCAAGCAGGTCGTGCTTGACCTCGACGCAGCGCTGCTCGCCCGTCAGGACGACTGGTTCGTACGCGAGGTCACGCTGCACCTCAAGCGCGTGCTCAAGCGCGTCGACCTCACCGCCAAGACCTTCTTCGCGCTCATCGAGCCCGAGTCCTGCTTCGTCGGCAGCCTGTTCGAGCTCGCCCTCGCGGCGGACCGCAGCTTTATGCTCGACGAGGACGGCGTCACCATCCAGCTCAGCGGCATGAACCACGGCCCGCTGCCGATGAGCAACGACCTCACCCGCTTGGCCTCGCGCTTCTACGGGCGCCCGGACCACGTCGCAGAGCTCGTCGCCGAGACCGACGCCATCGACGCCGCGCAGGCCAACGAGCTCGGCCTGGTCACCTTCGTCTACGACGACATCGACTGGGAGGACGACGTCCGCATGGCCATCGAGGAGCGGGCCAGCTTCTCGCCCGACGCCCTCACCGGCATGGAGGCGAACACGCGCTTCACCGGCCCCGAGACGATGGAGACCAAGATCTTCGGTCGCCTCTCGGCCTGGCAGAACTGGATCTTCCAACGCCCGAACGCAGTCGGCGAGAAGGGTGCTCTCAAGCTCTATGGCAGCCCGCAAAGCGCCGAATTCGACTACCGGAGGACCTGATGTCCGTGAACCTCAACGACAAGATCCCGAACAACGTCGACCTCTCCAGCAACCGCAAGCTGCAGAAGGCGCTGGAGGCTTGGCAGCCGAACTTCTTGCGGTGGTGGATGGACATGGGGCCCGAGGGCTTCCAGATGGACCAGATCTACCTCCGCACCGCCGTGAGCGTGGAGAAGGGCGGCTGGGCCCACTTCGACTACGTCAAGATGCCCGACTACCGCTGGGGCATCTTCCTCACCCCGCGCGAGGGCGACCGCACCATCGGCTTCGGCGACAGCTACGGCAAGCCCTCATGGGACAAGGTCCCCGGCGACGTGCGCAAGGACCTGCGCCGCATCATCGTCACCCAGGCCGACACCGAGCCCGCCTCGGTGGAGCAGCAGCGACTGCTCGGCAAGACCGCCCCCAGCCTCTACGACCTGCGCAACCTGTTCCAGGTCAACGTCGAGGAAGGTCGCCACCTCTGGGCCATGGTGCACCTGCTGCACGAGTACTTTGGCACCGACGGTCGCGACGAGGCCGAGGAGCTCCTGGAGCGCCGCTCCGGCGACGCCGACAGCCCCCGCATCCTCGACGCCTTCAACAAGCCCTGCCCCGACTGGCTCAGCTTCTTCTGCTTCGCCATGTTCATGGACCGCGACGGCAAGTACCAGCTCGCCAGCTTGGCCGAGTCGGGCTTTGACCCGCTCGCCCGCGCCACACAGTTCATGCTCACCGAGGAGGCCCACCACCTCTTCGTCGGCACCACCGGCATTCAGCGCGTCGTGCAGCGCACCGCCGAGCTCATGAAGCAGGCGCCGGGCGAGGACGTGCGCGCCCTCGGCGGCGTCCCCCTCGACCTCATCCAGAAGTGGATCGCCGAGTGGTTCACCGCCTCCTTGGACCTGTTTGGCGGCGACGACTCCTCGAACGCCGCCTCCTACTTCAGCCTGGGGCTGAAGGGGCGCTTCCAGGAGAGCCACCGCTCCGGCAAGTACGAGGACCACGTCGCGCTCGAGGGCACGTACACCTACGACGTGCCCAAGGACGGGCAGTTCGTGAAGGAGGACGTCGCGCTGCGCCGCGCCATGAACACCGTGCTGCGCGACGAGTACATCCGCGACTGCGGCAAGAGCCTGGAGCGCTGGAACCAAGAGCTCGAGGACGCCGGCCTGTCCGACCGCCTCGCGCTGCCCTCCGATCGCTTCCACCGCAACATCGGCTTGTACGCGCACCAGCTCATCGGCTTCGACGGGCAGTTCGTGTCCGCCGAGGAGCACGCGCGCCAGCTCACCAAGTACCTGCCCACCGACGCGGACCGCGCCTACGTCAGCTCGCTGATGGTGCCGGTCTACGAGGCGGGCAAGATGGCTGGCTGGATCGCGCCCCCCACGCGCGGCATCAACAGCCAGCCCCTCGACTATGCCTACGTGCAGTTTCACTGAGAGCTAGGAAATGACCGTACTTCGCAGCTACCTCGGCGGTGAGTGGGTGTCTGGCCAAGGCCCCGGCGCCCCGCTCCTCGACCCCACCACCGGCGCCACCCTCGCCCACGCGAGCAGCGTCGGCTTGGACCTGCGCGCGGCCCTCGAGCACGCGCGCCGGGTCGGCGGCCCCACCCTGCGCGCCATGAGCTTCGCCGAGCGCGGCGCCATGCTCGCCAAGGCGGCCAAGGCGGTCCACGCCCAGCGCGAGGAGCTCGTCGCCCTCGCCCTCGCCAACGGCGGAAACACCCGCGGTGACGCCAAGTTTGACCTCGACGGCGCCACCGGCACCATGATGCACTACGCCAAGCTCGGCGGCACGATGGGCGACCTCGGCTTCGCGGTCGAGGACGAGGTCGCGCAGCTCGCGCCGAACCCGCGCTACGTCGGGCGGCATGTGCGCGTGCCGCTCGTCGGCGTCGCGGTGCACATCAACGCCTTCAACTTCCCCGCCTGGGGCCTCATGGAGAAGGCGGCGGTCGCCTGGCTCGCGGGCGTGCCGGTGCTCAGCAAGCCGGCCACCTCCACCGCCCTCGTGGCGCAGCGCATCGGCGAGCTCCTCGCTGAGGTGCTCCCTGACGGCGTCTTCTCGCTGCTCATCGGCGGCGCGGGCGACCTGCTCGACCACGTGCAGCTCGGCGACGCGGTGGCCTTCACCGGCTCCAGCGCGGTCGGCGCGGCCATTCGAGCGCAGGTGGGCGCCCGCGCCCGCGTGAACGTCGAGGCCGACAGCCTCAACGCCGCGGTCCTCGGCCCGGACGTCGCCGACGACTCCGACGCCTACGAGCTCTTCGTGCGGGAGACCGCGCGAGAGATGACGCTCAAGGCCGGCCAGAAGTGTACGGCCACCCGCCGCATCTTCGTGCCCGCCGACCGCATCGACGACGTCGGCGCGGACCTCGCCGAGTGCCTGGACGAGGTGAAGGCCGGCGCCCCCGACCACGCTGGCGTGCGCCTCGGCCCGCTGGCCACCCCGCAGCAGCACGCGGACGTGCGCGCGGGCATCGCTCAGCTCGCCACCGCCTGCAGCTTCGTGCGCGGGACGGGCGGCCGCGGCGCGCTCCTCGGCGTCGACGGCGACGGCGGCTGCTTCGTGGAGGCGACCCTGCTGCGCGCTCCCGCCCTCGACACGCCGGTCGTACACGCGCTGGAGGTCTTTGGCCCTGTCGCCACGCTGATCCCCTACGACGGCAGCGCCGCCCAGGCCGTGCGCGGCGTGGCGCTCGGCCAGGGCAGCCTCGTCGCGAGCGTCTACACCAACGACCGCGACTTCGCGCGCGAGGTCGTGCTCGGCTTGGCGCCCTACTCCGGCCGGGTCACCCTCGGCGACGACCGCGTCGCAGAGCACTCCCCCGGCCCGGGCACCGTCATGCCCGCCATGGTCCACGGCGGACCGGGTCGCGCGGGCGGCGGCGAAGAGCTGGGCGGCGAGCGCGGCCTCGCGTTCTACCAGCAACGCACAGCGATTCAGGGCAGCAAGGCGCTGCTAGAGAAGATCTTAGCGTAAGAAGCCAGCGTCTCGGCGGCGAGCGCGAGGTCGCGTTCGTCGCGCGCCGTTCCCCAGCGGGATAGGCCCGGCCCCGCAGGTCGGAGGCGTCCCAATGTGGATTGGATTGTGGCTGTCATCGCTCGCGTTTGCGGGCACGTGCGAGACCGAGACGCACGTCGAACAAGTGGGCGCGAACGTCGAAGACGCGATGCTCGCCTTTGCGACCCTCGACGAGGACGGCTTTCGCGAGGCCGCAGCGAGCGCTCGCGCCGCGCTGCCCTGCGTCGCCGAGGTCTTCTCGCCAGCGCGCGCGGCGGCCTACCACCGCATGAACGGCATCCTCGCCTTCCTCGACTCAGACGCCGTAAACGCGCAGCTCGCCTTCGCCGCGGCGCTTGCCATCGAGCCCGAGTTCAAGCTGTCCACCAAGGTCGCCCCCGAGGGCGGGCGCTTGGCGCGCTTGTACGCAGCCGCTGCGATGGAAGCCCCCGCCTCGTCGACCTACAGCGTCCCTCGCGGCTACGCCGCCTACACCAACGGCGCCCCGCAAGCGGAGCGCATCGCGGCCTGGCCGGCGATCATCCAGTTTGAACACGACGATAGCGCCGCATGGACCGGATATGTCGCTGCTGGCAAGGAGCTCGTCGTCCCCTCGCTCGCGGTGCCGGCCACGGCAGCGGTGACAGCGCCTCCTGTCGAGGTCGCCCCGCCGGTGCTCCCCCCCGACGTGACTGCCGACGCTGGCCAGCAGAAGCCGCTGATGGTGGATCCGGTGGAGCCCAAGGCCGCGCTGCCCAAGGCGAAGCCTGAGCCCCAAAGCGGCGGGCGAGGCGGGCGCTACGCCGCTGCGGGCGCCGCGATCGGCACGGCGGGCGCGCTCTTCGCCGTGTCTGCGGTCACCCGCAGCTCCTTCGAGCAAGAGCCCACGCACGGCAAGTACTCCCTGGTCAACGGCTCCTACATCGGCTCGGTCGTGGTCGGCGTCGCGGCGGTCGGCCTGACCGTGCACGCGGTCTTCTAGGCGGAACCATGCACAAGCTACTCCCCCTGCTCTTCTTAGTCGGTTGCTGGCCCTATATCGACCAGCCATGGGCGGACTACGACGTGCCCGCGACCACCGTCATCTATGGGCGGGGCTACTCGATCACGCCCATCGGGGGCTACTGGACGAACGGCTTCCCTCAGTGGTCGCTGTGGTTCGGATGGCTGGAGGCCCCACAGGCCAACCTCGGCGCCTTCACACCGACGGCGACGTGCACCTCGGACGCGCTCGCTGTCGACGGCCCCATCCCCGCGTTGGCGGCGCTGTCGCCCGCGCCGACGGTGACCTTGAACACGGCGTCGGACGCCGTTTCGCCCGCCTGGGATGCCCCCTCGCGGGCCTACGCCATCTCGAGTTCCACCACCATGTACCCGCGCGGAACCGCGTTCTCCCTCGCGCCCGTGGACGTGAACGGCGTCACGCAGAGCGCGGCTCCCCTGTTCCGAATCCCGCCGACCATCGACGTGTTGACGCCCGCGATGACCGGCGCCACGCCGCCCACGGTGCCGCGCGCGGACATCGTCTTCACGTGGGAGGTCCTGGACGCCAAGGCGCCCGAGATCGACCACGTCCAGGTGACGATCGCGATCGTCGACACCAACGGCTCCTCGTCCGGGGTGGCGGTGTGTTGGGCACCTTATGAAGCCGGCACGCTAACGGTTACCGCAAGCGCGCTCCCGAACATCACCGCCGCCGCCTACGCCAACGTGCTGCTCGGCGCGCTCACCGAGACGGCTACGGCGATTGACGGCCTCGACGGCGCGAGCCGCGTCGGCATGGCGAACTACGTGCAAGGCGCTGTTTACTTCTGAGGCTCTCATGACCGAACCGAAAAAGCGCTCTCTTTGGCCCAAGCTCTTTGGGTGCGGCTGCCTGCTCGTGGTCGTCCTCGGCGCGGGCGTCGGCGTGCTCGCCTGCGCGGGCGTTAGCCTCGGCGGCGGCGCGGCGGCAGGGCTCACCGCCCTCGTCATGTCCAGCGACGCGGACATCGAGCCGCCCGACAAGAGCCTGGAGCTGCGGGACCCTACGCTAGACATCGAGCCTGACGCTGTCAACGCCGCGCCGGACGCGCTCGTCGAGCCTACGCTCAGCGAGCCCACGGTCACGTCGTCCGCCGCCCTGTCAGCGCCATCGGAGCCGACCCCGTCGGCCGAGACCACCACCGCTTCGGGGACCACCAGCGCGTCCGTGAGCACGCCCCCGCCTACCGACGACGAGCAGAACCTCGACGATGAGCCTAGCGGCGCCACCAAGGGCGGCACCGGCGTGCGCGTGACCTCGGGCGGTATCTCAGTCGACACGCGACAGGCCGCTGGCGCGCTCAAGGGCGCGCTCGGCGGCGGCAAGACCGCGCACGTCGACCTCGAAGGCGGCGGGCGCGTCGTGCTCGTCGGTGGCGGCAAGCGCTACCCGCTCCCGGCCGACGTGCCCACCGGACGCTACGACATCGAAGCGACCTTCCCGCCAGACCCTCCCGTGAACGTCGGCAAGATCACCGTGAACGCCAGCGGCGCGACGGTCTCTTGCAACGAAGCCATGGGCATGTGCCGAGGTTCGTGATGTGGTGGGTGCTCATTGGCGCCGCCGCAGGCGCCGTTCACGTCCTCTCCGGTCCTGACCACCTCGCCGCCGTCGCCCCCTTCGCGACGACGGGCGGTGGGCTGCGCGCTGGCGCCTTGTGGGGCTTCGGCCACGGCGTGGGCGTGCTCGTGCTCGGACTGCTCGCTGTCGCGTTTCGCGGCCTGATTACGCTCGACTCGGTGTCCGCCACCAGCGAGCACGTCGTCGGCTTCGCGCTGATCGGCCTCGGCGTGTGGACGCTGTGGGAGGCGCGCTCGGAGCGCCCCGCACACGGGCACTCGCATCGAGCGGTCTTCGGCATGGGCGTCCTGCACGGGGCGGCCGGCGCGAGCCACCTCATCGGCGTGCTCCCGACGCTCGCCCTCGCGCCAGCGCAAGGCGTGACCTACCTCATCAGCTTCCTCACCGGCGCCTGCCTCACCATGGCGAGCGTGGGCGCAGGGTTGGGGCGTCTACGCGCCGTGGCGCCGAGTCGGTGGCGCATGGTGAGCGGCTTGGTCGCGATCGGCGTCGGGGCGAGCTGGGTCACGGCGACATAGGCCCGCTCCGCGTACTTTGTACCTGTGCTAAGTCGGCTCCTCCCGCTTCTTGCGCGAGGGCATGCGCACCCGCGTGTCGCCCCCGCCCCCAAAGAGGCTGTCCATGCCGGCGCCCGATGCGCCGCGCGGTGAGCGGCTGACGGGGGCGTCGCTGCTGGGGGCCGCGGGCGCGGCGAGCGCTTGGCCGTCGGCGGCGGGCTGATAGCTCGGGCGACGGCTCGGCGTGAAGCCCGTGCTCGCCTCCCAGCGCTTCTTGAGCGCGGCCTCAGTGCGCGGATCGATCGGCTTTCCGCGCATCGTCTCGGGGATCCACGGCCGCTCGTCGGCCTCAGGCACGGCCTTCGGCGCGGGCTTCGGCGCCGGCGCCGGGCCGAGCAGGTCGTCCAAGTTCGCCGCGGGCGCGGGCGGATCCTTGGCCGGCGCGGCGGCGGGCGACCCACCGAAGAAGTCGTCCATCGAGGCGCTCGCTTCGGGGACCTTGGCCAAACGCGGCTTGCGGGCCATGCGCACGCGGGTGTCGCCACCGAAGACATCCTCGCCGCCACCGCGCGCTGGCCGCTGCGGCGTGGAGGTGCCGGGCGACGACGCCGGCTCCGCCTGGGGAGGCAGCTCCGCAGCCGCGCCGTCGGCACCCGGGCGGTAAGCGGGCCGCCGCGCTGGGACGAAGCCGGTGGACGCGCGCTGCCGCCGAAGCAGCATGAGCTGGGTCTTCTCGGTGTTCGAGAGCGACTCGAAGGGGCGCGCCTCCAAGAGCGCGAGCGGATCCACCTCCTCGACCTCGACCGGCGCGGGAGCGCTCACTGGAGCGGCCGTGGTGGACGCAGCGACCTGCTTCTCGGCGTCTTCGGCCTGCGTCCGCGCGCGCTCGATCTCTTGGCGCTCCTTCGCTTTGGCGCGCGAGCGCTCCTCGGCGGAGGCGATCTCGGCGACGCGGCGCTCCTCTTGCTCTTGGCGCGCGCGCACGGCGGCCTCGGCGGCACGGGCTGCGCGCTCAGCGGCTGGGTCGTGCACGACCTCGCGAAAGGACCTTCGAGGGACGAAGCCGGTAGCGGCTTGGCGCTGGCGATCGAGCGCGGCTTGGGTCTGCGCGTCACCAGCGCTCGCGCCGGGCCCGGCCCGCTCGTTGGAGGCCGCAGCGCCCCCCTGCCGTCCCGTGCGCACGCGCCCGGTGTTGGTGGAGGCTGCGGCGACCACCTGGCGGCGCGCGGGGCCCGCGGCGTTCGCGGTCTTGATGGGCGGCGTCTCCTGCTGAGACGCTGTCGCAGAGGCCTTGTCCGCCTCGTACATGCTGCCCCAGCGCGACGCGAACTGCTCTGGCAAGCCCTTTGGCGGCCCCTTGGGCGCAGCGGGCGCGGCTTTGGCGGTGGGCGTGTGCGCAGGGTCCGAGCCGGGCGCGTACCGCTGCGCCTTGGGGCGAGCCTCGGCGCCGCATGAGCGCATCTTATCCAGCTCAGACGCCGTCTTATTGGCATCTTTCAGGCGAACGAACCGCCCGTGTACGTAAACGGGGCGGTAGCCCGCGAAGCGCGCCTCGCCCGGTTCCAAGAAGGGGTCGTCCAGGGGAAACTTGGCGAACAAACGCGCAGAGCAGCCCACCGGACGACGGTAGCCACGCACCTCGAGGCGATCCCGCAGCCCCGAGGCGTTCTCGCGAACTCGGAGCTTGCCCCCGATCAGCAGATCGCGAACCTTGGTGTCCTCAGTCTCAACCAGCTCGCCCAACGCGCCGACCTCCCCACCCATCGTACAACGCGGCGGAGCGCGCTGCTCTTGCGGTCGCGCGCGCTCGACCATACTCGGCTCGGCAAGGAGACCCCCCATGGACGCCTTCGAGATCCTCCGCGACCGCGGCTTCCTCCAACAGTGCACCGACGAAGACGCGCTCAAAGCAGCGCTCTCCGCTGGAAGCGTCACCTTCTACGTGGGCTTCGACCCCACGGCGGACTCGCTGCACGTCGGTCACCTCCTGCCTGTCATGGCGATGCGCTGGATGCAGCAGTGCGGGCACCGCCCCATCGCCATCGTGGGCGGCGGCACGGCGATGGTCGGCGATCCGTCGGGCAAGACCGAGCTCCGGCAGATGCTGACCCGCGAGCAGATCGTCGCGAACACGAACGCGCTCAAGGCGCAGCTCAGCCACTTCCTCAGCTTCGAGGATGGCGCGGGCCTGCTCGTCGACAACGCCGACTGGCTGCTCGACCTCTCCTACATCCAGTTCTTGCGCGACATCGGCCGGCACTTCTCGGTCAACCGCATGCTGTCGGCCGAGGCCTACAAGATGCGCCTGGAGCGTGGCCTCTCCTTCATCGAGTTCAACTACCAGCTGCTGCAAGCCTACGACTTCTTGGAGCTGAACCGCCGCTACGGCTGCACCCTGCAGATGGGCGGCGACGACCAGTGGGGCAACATCCTCGCCGGCACCGACCTCGTGCGCCGCATCGCGCGCGCCGACGTACACGGCCTCACGCAGCCGCTCATCACCACCGCCACCGGCGCCAAGATGGGCAAGAGCGCCGCTGGCGCTGTGTGGCTCGATCCCGCGCGGCTTCCGCCCTTCGACTACTACCAGTACTGGTTGAACGTCGATGATCGCGACGTCGGCCGCTTCCTCAAGCTGTACACGGCGCTCCCGTTGGACGAGATCGCCCGCTACGAGGCGCTCCAAGGCGCCGACATTCGCGAGGGCAAGGCCCGCCTCGCGTGGGAGTCCACCGCCCTGGTGCACGGCGCCGAGGCCGCCGATCAAGCCGCAGCCGCCGGGCGCGCCATGGTGTCCGCCACCGCGAGCGAGGATCTACCTACGCACAGCGTGTCCGAGGACGCGATCGCGCAAGGCCTCAAGGTGGCCGCGGTCCTCGCCGACGCCGGCCTGTGCAAGTCGCGCTCGGACGCGCGCCGCCAAATCGAAGGCGGGGCGGTGCGGGTGAACGGCGAGAAGGTCTCCGATCCCGAGCTCAACGTCGACCCCACCTGGCTCGCTCAAGGCGACGTGGTGCTTCGCGTAGGAAAGAAGCGAGCCGCGCGGCTTATGCTCGGTTAACCGCCGCCGATGTTCCAGCCTGGCGAACACATCCACGGGTACCGCGTCGAGGCGCAAGTCGCGACCGGCTCCATGGGCATGGTCTACCGCGTCGTTCACGTCGCGCGCGGGACCACCCACGCCCTCAAGTACCTGCCCCTCGCCAGCGCCGACCAGCAGGCCCGCGTGCGCCGAGAGGCGGCCAACCTACAGCGCCTGTCGCACCCGAACGTGGTCTCGCTGACCGAGGTCCTGGAGATCGACGGTCGACCCGGCCTCATCATGGAGTACGTCGAGGGCCCCACCCTCGCCGACTGGATGCACGAGCACCACAGCCCGCGCACCATCGAGCAGCTGTTCTTGGGGATCATCAAGGGCGTCGCGCACGCGCACCAGCACGGCGTCGTACACCGCGATCTCAACCCCGCGAACGTGCTCCTCGCCGAGACCCCAAACGGCTTGCTCCCCAAGGTCGCCGACTTCGGGCTGTCTAAGCTCGAGTCTCCGCCCGTTGGCGCGGCGAGCATCACCAGCACCGACGTCGCCATCGGCGCCGAGGGCTACAAAGCCCCCGAGCAGATCACCGACCCGCGCAACGTCGACGCCCGCGCCGACATCTTCTCCCTCGGCTGCCTGCTCTACGAAGCCTGCTGCGGCGTGCCCGTGTTCGGCGGCGCGGATCCGCTCGAGCGCATGAACGCCGTGAAGTCCGGTCGATACACCTCGCCGCACCAGCACCGCCCAGACCTCCCCGACCGCTTCGTGTGGGCGATCGAGGGCTGTCTTCGCCCCAATATCATGCTCCGCCTGCCCACCTGCGAGGCGCTGCTAAGCGTCCTCGGCGAGGGCTCGGCCATGCCCCCGATCGCGGCGCCCTCACGCGGCGTCGACCCCACCGCCTCGATCGTCGAGCCCACGCCTCCCCGCTCACAGGGCGCGATCATGGCGGTGGCCGCGCTCCTCGTCGTCGTCGTCGGCGCGCTGCTCGCGTACGTGCTCGCCTGATGGCTGTCAGGATTGCGTTAGGCGCTTGCGCACCTCGCGACTACACGCCACGTTCCGCCTTCGCCCATCGTCACGGAGTTCCTTTATGAAGCGCATGTTCGCCACCCTCGGTCTGATCGCCCTCGTCACCGCCTGCGCAGACAGCGATGGCGACGGTCTTGGCAATGGCGCTGAGCGCCGCTTGGGCACAAACCCGGACGTCGTGGACTCGGACATGGACGGCGTCGCGGACGGCGACGAGGTCGACGCGGGCCTCGATCCCCTCAACGCGGACACCGACGGCGACACCTACCTCGACGGCGACGAGCAGCTCATGGGCAAGGACCCGCTGGACGCCGCGTCCAAGATCTACGAGGGCGGCTGGCCGTTCAGCGCTACCAAGTCCGACATCGTCGACCCCGGCTACACGCTGCGCGCGGCGATCGGCAACGTCATCCCCAACTTCCACGGCGTGGACCAGTTCGGCCAAGAGGTGGAGCTCTACGACTACGCCCACCAGGGCAAGGACGTGATGATCGACATCTCGGCCCAGTGGTGCGGTCCCTGCCGCCAGATGGCGGACTGGATGGACGGCGGCTCCATGGCTGGCATGGGTGAGTTCGAGAGCGTCCGCACGGCGGTAGCCAGCGGCGACATACTCTGGATCACCATCATGAACGAGAACAACGCTGGCAACGCGCCCTCCGCCGCCACCGCCAACGCTTGGTACAACGACTACCCCAATGAGAAGATCGCCGTCCTCGCGGACACCGAGCAGATCATGGCGCGCGTCTTCCACCTCGGCTTCTACCCAAGCCTGTACTTGGTCGACGAGAACATGGTCTACGTGAAGGGCCCCACCACCGACGACTGGTCGCCGCCGCTCTCCGAAGCCGTCGCTCGCCTCCAGTAGCCGCTTGAGCGGCCTCCCCGTCGACGCCCTCAAGGAGCGCTTCCTCGCCACGATCGACCGCTGTCCGGTGGTGGTGAGCTCCCCGACGGGGTCCGGCAAGTCCACCCAGCTCCCGCGCTGGTGCGCCGTCGACGGCCCCGCCCTCGTGGTAGAGCCGCGCCGCGTCGCCGCCCAAGGCCTCGCGCAGCGCGTCGCCGAGTTCGAGGGCGCCCGCTTGGGTGACCAGGTCGGCTACGTCGTGCGCGATGACGCCCGCGCCCACGCCAGCACGCGCATCGTCTTCGCGACGCCTGGCGTCGCGCTGCGGTGGGTCGCGTCGGGTCAGATCGACCGCTTTCGCACGGTGCTCCTTGATGAGTTCCACGAGCGCACGCTGGAGGTCGACCTGCTCTACGCGCTGCTCGGCAAGCGCCCGCCCCCTCGTCGCGTGGTGATGAGCGCCACCCTCGACGGGGTGCGTATCGCCGCTCACCTAGGCGGAGAGCACCTCAGCGCCGAGGGGCGCCGCTTTCCCGTCGCCACGCGCTACCTCGGCAGCCCCGAGGGCGCGCCCTCGGACCGCGACCTGGAGCGCCGCGTTGCGCGCGCCGTGGCCGAGGCCCTCGACGGCGAAGGCGACGTGCTCGTCTTCTTGCCGGGCAAGAGCGAGCTCATCGCCGCCCGCGACGCCCTGCGCGTGCGCGACGTCGACGTGCTGCTGCTGCACGGCCAGCTCCCGCTCCAGGAGCAAGCGCAGGTCTTTCACCCCGGGGCGCAGCGGCGGGTCATCCTGAGCACCAACGTCGCCGAGACCTCGCTCACGGTGCCGCGCATCGGCGCCGTCGTAGACGCCGGGCTCGTGCGGCGCACCCGCTACCACCAAGGCCGCGGCTTCCTCACCCTCAGCCCCATCGCCATGGACAGCGCCGACCAGCGCGCCGGGCGCGCCGGGCGCTTGGGGCCCGGACGCTGCCTGCGCCTGTGGGACGAGCGCGCCGTGCTCGCGCCCTCTACGCCGCCGGAGCTGCACCGCGAGTCGCTCACGCCGCTGCTCCTCGCCGCGGCCGCCGCCGGAGAGCCCGGCCTCGACCTGCCCTTCCTCGACGCGCCGCGCCCCTACGCGGTGGACGACGCCCGGGCCGAGCTCACGATCCTCGACGCCCTCGACGACGACGGCCTCACCGAGCGCGGGCGCGCGATCTTCGGCTTGCCCCTGCCCGCCTCGCTCGCGCGCTTCGTGCTGCAAGCACAGGACGATCGCTGCTTGGACGACGCCATCGACCTCGTCGCCGCGCTGAGCACGCGCCGCCCGCTGCTGCGACGCCAGCGCCCGGACCCCGATCCGCTGCGCGAGGGCGGCTGCGACGCGACCGCCCACCTGCGCGCGCTGCGCACGACCAACGCCTACGAAGACGGCGTCGAGCCCGCCGCCCTCGCCGAGGCCCGCTCCACCCGCGCGCGCCTCCGAAACGCCTGGGGCTTGTTCGAGAGCGCCCCTACCTCCTGGGCCATCGACCGGCGCCGCCTCGTCATCTGCGCGATGCGCGCCGACCCGCGAACAGCCTACGTCGCCCGCAAGCGCGGGCAGCAGATCGCGTGGGCGAACGGCGGCACCGAGGTGCAGCTCGGCCGAAGCTGCGCCGTGGACACGGACGTGCCCGCCGTCGTCGTCTGGGCGAGCGCGGCCATGGGGCGCGACCGCGACAACCAGGTGATGCTCACCGCCGTCACCCCAGCGCCGCTCGCGTGGCTCGCCGAGGCCGGCGTCGGCCGGGATCAGGTCGTCGCGGTGCAGGTGAGCGGCGGCGTCATCACCGCGACGCTAGAGCGCGTCTTCGCGGGCAAGACCCTCGCCACGGAGACGGGCGTGCCCAAGGGCGCCTCCGCGCGCGACGCGCTCTACCAGCTCCTCGTGCGCGGCAGCCTGTTCGCGAAGACCGTGCGCCTCAGCCGTGAGCGGCTCGCGGACGCGGCGCTGTGGGCCCGGCTGGAGGGACGCGAGCCGCCGCTCGACGCCGACGCCTGGCTGCGCGCGCGGGTGGAGCGCCTCGGCTTTGAGTCGGGCGACGACCTCGCGCTGCTCTCAGACAGCGACTTCCTCGCCGATCCGCTCCCCGACGACATCTCAGCGCGCATCACCCAGGCCTTTCCGCGCCAGCTCGCGCTGCCCGACGCGACCTATCGCTTGGAGTACGAGCCCGTCGGCCGCACCTGCACGCTGGTAAAGGTCGCTGGAACCCGCAAGATGCTTCCGCCGTTGCAGTTCGTACCGCCGCTCCCCGGGTGGCGCTTGGTGGTGCGTGACAAGAGCAATGAGCGCGTGCTCCGCGATCGCGCGCGCAGCGCCTAAACCGGCCACAGAACGCCATCTTCGTATTTTTCGATAGCTAACCTTGCGCGGTAAATATGGCGGAATACGCTCCGGCATGTGGGAGATCCGCGCGAGCCCGGAACGGGTAGCGAATCTCCCACGGCGAAGGGAGCTTTCACCGAACCCCTCGCACCCACAACGCGTGTTGTCGGCGACGACCGGAGCACTACCAGAATGGAAAGCGACAAGGACCCCCTGCCTGCGGGCTGGGGGAAGGACGTAAGTCCGTGGAAGGATGTGGCTCAGTCGGATTGGTCCGACTGGCAGTGGCAGCTTCGCAACCTCGTTCGCACCCCGGAGCGACTCGGACAGCTCCTCGATCTCCCCCCGGAAGAGGTCGCGGTCGTCAAGTCGCTCCAGCGCGAGTTCCGATGGGGCATCACTCCCTATTATTTCTCGCTGATTGACCGCTCGGATCCGCTCGATCCGATCCGTCGACTCATCGTACCCAGCTCCAACGAAGACCCCAACGAGGGCCTCGATGACCCGCTGTCGGAGAAGGACGATCAGGTCGCGCCTGGGCTCACCCACCGCTACCCGGACCGCGTCCTCTTCGTCGTGACGTCCTTCTGCACCAGCTACTGCCGCTTCTGCATTCGCAAGCGCAACTGGAAGCACAGCGACGCCGCGGGCAGCCGCGCCGAGCTCGACCTCGCCCTCGACTACATCCGCGCCCACGAAGAGGTGCGCGACGTGCTCGTGAGCGGCGGCGATCCGCTCACCCTGCCGCTGGAGCAGCTCGACTACATCCTCGGCGAGCTCAAGAAGATCGAGCACGTCGAGTTCGTGCGCATCGGCTCGCGCGAGCCCGTCATGCTGCCCATGCGCATCACGGACGACCTGCTGCGCGTCCTGGACCGCCACGGCCCCATCTGGTTGAACACCCACTTCAACCACCCGCGCGAGCTAACGCCCGAGGCCGCCAAGGCCACCGAGCGCCTGGCCCGCTTGGGCATCCCGCTCGGCAACCAGACCGTGCTCCTGCGCGGCATCAACGACGACGTCGACACGCTCAAAGCGTTGTTCCAAGGCCTGCTCCGCATGCGTGTCCGCCCGTACTATATGTACCAAGCGGACCCCGTCGTCGGCGCCTTCCACCTGCGCACCAGCGTGTGGAAGGGCCTCGAGATCATGGAGGCCCTGCGCGGGCACACCACTGGCCTCGCCGTGCCGACCTACGTGGTCGACGCCCCCGGCGGCGGCGGCAAGATCCCGATGATGCCGAACTACTTCGTCAGCGCCTCCCCCGGACGCTTGGTCCTGCGCAACTTCGAGGGCGCCATGTTCAGCTACCCCGACGGCGGCACGCCTGCGGCGTCGCTGGACCTGCCCGCGCACTCCGTCGCCGACCTCGCCGCCGGCCGCGGTCGCCGCTTGGTGCCCGAGGGCAACAAGCACTTCGCGCGCCGCACGGAGACGTCGGAGCCCCACGTCATCCGCGCGAACGGAAAGCGCTGATGCGCATCGCCCTCCTCCACAACGTGCGCCCTGCCGAGCTCGAGCAGGGCGTCCCCGACGACACCTTCGAGGAGTTCGACGGCGAGGAGACGCTGCACGCCATCGCCGAGGCGCTCGGCGGCCTCGGGGCGTCCGTGGTGCCGGTCGAGGCCAACCGCGACCTGCCCGCCCGCTTGCTGCGCGGCCACTACGACCTCGCCTTCAACATCGCCGAGGGTCAAGGTCGCCGCTGCCGCGAGGCCATCCCAGCGGCCATCTGCGAGCTGCTGGAGCTGCCCTACACCGGCTCCGACCCGCTCACGCTCGCGGCCACCCTCGACAAGGACGTCGCCCATCGTCTGGTGCGGCCGATCGTGCCCGTGCCCGAGGGCGTCGTGGTGCGCAACCGCGCCGACGAGGCGCTCTTGGAGCGCCTGCGCTACCCCGTGCTGGTGAAGCCCAACGACGAGGGCAGCAGCAAGGGCATCCGCGGAAACCCTGTCGCACACGACGTCTCCGGGGCGATCGACCGCTGTCGCTGGCTGCTCACCACCTATGGCTGCCCCGCCCGCGTCGAGACCTTCTTGCCCGGCGTCGAGGTCACCGTCGGCGTGATCGAGGACGAGCGTGGCCCCCGCGTGCTCGGGCTCATGGAGATCGCGCCCTCGGACGAGCAGCCGCTCGACGGGTGGGTCTACTCGCTGGAGGTGAAGCGCGACTGGCGCGCCCGCGTGCGCTACCACGTCCCGCCGCGCTTGCCCGCCGCCACCCTCGCGCGCTTGGAGCACCTCGCGCTGGAGGCGTGGCGCCTGCTCGCTTGCCGCGACGTGTCGCGCTTCGACTTCCGCATGGACGCCCACGGCGAGCCGCACTTCATCGAGTGCAACCCGCTCCCCGGCCTGAACCCGGTCAGCGGCGACATCGTGCTGCTCTCGCGGCCGACGCTCCCCTACGCCGAGCTGGTCCAGAGCATCGCCAAGAGCGCCATGCGACGGAACGGCCTGGTATGAAGGTCCTCGTCCTCTACACGGCCCCTGAGGGCGATCCCGAGCGCCAAGCCGAGCTCGACCTCTCCGACGCCGTCGGCGCGGTCGCGGCCGCGCTGCCCAGCGCCGAGCTCGTCGCCATCCGCGATCCCGCCGACGTGCTCGCGGCCCTGGCGCGCGTCCAACCGGACGTGGTCTGGAACGCCGCCGAGGCCCCCCGCGGCGACCCCAGCTTGGAGGCGCACGTCGCCGCCCTGCTGGAGTGGAGCGGCGTGCGCTTCACCGGCGCTGGCTCCGCCGCCTTGGCCCTGTGCCGCCGCAAGGACCAAGTCCACGCCGTGCTCGCCGAGGCCGGGGTGCGCGTCCCGCCACTCGGTGGCCTGCCCTGCGTGGTGAAGCCCCGCGACGAGGACGGCTCCGTCGGCATCGACGCCGCCTCCCTCTGCCACACAGCGGCCGAGCGCGCCGCCGCCACGGCGCGCTTGGGCGAGCGCGCCCACGTCGAGCGCTACCTGCCCGGCCAAGAGCTCGCGGTCGCGTGCTGGTCCGGCGCCGCCGCCGTCGGCGAGGTGCTGTTCGCCGAGGACCTGCACCTGCTCACCTACGCCTCCAAGTGGGACCCACACAGCGCCGACTACCAGCGCTCGCCCACGCGCTACCCGGCGCAGATCGACCCCGCGCTGCGCGCCGAGCTCATCGTGCTCGCGCGCCAGGCCGGCGCCGCAGCGGGCCTGCGGGGCGCCTACCGCGCGGACGTGCGCCTCGACGAGGCAGGAAACGCCTACGTCATCGACCTGAACCCGAACCCCGACATCAGCCCCGGCGGCGGCCTTCAGCGGGCCGTGCTCGCAGCGGGCTGGACGTGGGAGCGGTTCGTACACGCCCAGCTCCAGGAGGCCCTGTGATCCGTCCCCTCATCGCCACCGATCGCGCCCCGCTCCACGAAGCCCTCGTCACCTGCGGCGCCTTCTCCGAGGAGGAGGTGGTCGTCGCGCTAGAGGTCCTCGACGACGGTCTCAAGGGCGGCCTCGACGGGGACTACCCGCACCTCGTCTTCGAAAAAGACGGCGTTGTGCTCGGCTACGTCGCCGTCGGTCGCACGCCCATGACCGAGGCCACCTGGCACCTGTACTGGATCTGCGTACACCCGGCCGCGCAAGGCATGGGCGCCGGCCAAGCCCTCCAAGCCGCCGCCGAGGCCTTCGTCGCCGAGCACGGCGGCGAGCGCATCGTCCTAGAGACCAGCGGCCGCCCCGACTACGAGCGCACCCGCCGCTTCTACCTCGCCGCCGACTACACCGAGTGCGGCCGCATCACCGACTTCTACAAGCCCGGCGATGACTGCGTGACGTACGTGAAGCGGGTCGGGTAGCGAGCGCCCTGGCGCCGACGCCCTGGCTGCGGCCAGCTTCGTGCGCGGGCGTTGGAGGGGTAGGGGGCCTCGTCAGCGCCCCCGACCTCACGGCGCCGCCACCAACACCACCGGCAGGTCCGCCACGTCCCACAGGTCGGTGGTGCCCTCTTGGCGCACGCGCACCCACGCGCGCTCCGACGGCGCGCCGCTCACCGTCCACGTCCACGCGCCGTTCGTCGCTGAGAGGCTGCTGGCGAGCACCTCCCAGGGGTTGTCGTCCCGCTGGAGCTCGATGGCGACGGTGCCCGCGCCGCCGTGCCACGCGATGGTGTGCTGCTCCCCTGCGGTCCAGGTAGCGGGGGCGCTCGGCTCGTCCAGCCACAGGGTGGTGGTGCCTTGGAACTCGTAGGGGCCGATGTCGGCGAAGGTCAGCACGCCGCTGCCTAGGTCGGGGGTGCCCGGGTCATCGAAGGGGGCGAGGCCGTCGGCGTCGACGAAGGGCAACGCGTCCACAAAGGCGCGGTCGATGGCCGGGGAGCCCTGCGTCAGGTGGAAGTCGCCGTTTGCGGGGTCGCGGAAGCCGGGGTTCGCGTAGAAGTTGCCGCCGAGGTCGGTGATGCCCGAAAGGTGGGGGAATGGGGAAGACAGGATGGAGTGGTGCACACGCAGGCCGACGGGGGTGTACCACGCAGGCTCCATCGCGAAGTCCCCCAGCGTTGAGGGCGCGGGGCGGGGGTCCCACAGGATGCTGTTCTCAAGCAGCGCCACCTGCCCGACCACGATTGGGACGGTGCGGGGTTCGCTTGGCGTCACGCTCCCGGGCATCTGGGTGACAAGGTTGTTCCGGAACGTGT
>Ga0210044_10001239_pt1 | contig 38812 bp, 38 predicted proteins | sample CryGey13umfilter_2_FD_183959 | JGI IMG/M metagenome (GOLD analysis project Ga0210044, IMG submission 183959) | Groundwater microbial communities from aquifer in Utah, USA - Crystal Geyser 4/9/14 3 um filter (SPAdes) (version 2) | ecosystem: Environmental > Aquatic > Deep subsurface >... | reverse complement strand
CGCATCTCCGGTCCCGCCCCGACAACCTCACGCAGCCACGTGGCCAGAATGTAGCCCTCCTCTGCCGGAGACCTGTGCAACGGCCAACCCTGAGGACAGTGCTCGGACAATCGATCAATCTCGGGCGTCTCACAGAACGGGACACTACGGATCCAATCGACAATCTGACGAAGCACGTGGGTTGGAGTAATCGCTCCGCCCATTCGTGCGGCAGCCATGATCTCGGTAGGCTTGAGACTCCCTTCTTCCGCCTCGAACCAGGACATCGCCGCATCACCAGCCAGGGTGGCGATTTGTTCCCTTCCCATCCCCGTCACAATACCGAGCCTCTCTTGTGGCCCAAGTGCACAGCGTGAACCCCAATCTGCATGAACCTCGCGAGCGCGTTCGTCGTCAAGCTGCGCGATTCTCTGATCGATCAAGTCGCCCAGATGCTCGAGAGTCTCCAGAACGTGAGCCGCCGACAGCTTGATGTCGCGCGTGCTGCTACCCAGCCACATTTGGTGCCCTTCGCGCACCACCCACAGACTTGGAGCAATCGCCCCCTGGAGGGCACGCGAGAGATCATGATGTCCACGAAACTCGAACAGCCGCTGCTCCTCCTTGACCCGACGTGATGTGGGCAAATCAACGAGCAGGTTCCGCACCGCAGAGTCAAAGTCACGGGGGGTCTGGGGAGCAATCCCACGCGGCCACCCATCTTCAAGCTCCAGCCATGGCCAAACCTCGGCCAGATGCTCAAGCAGGTCGATCCATGTCCAGACAAATCCTGTGGGACCCTTGTCCGTACGAAGCCCCCAAAACAGATTCCCGCCAACTGAGAACGACAATCGACCCTAGGTGGCATCCGTCGGTGTCTCACCACCCTCACCATGATCACCATCCCACTGAAGGTCGAAGCTCAGCCGCTCGTTCATAGGTCCTCCGTCGCCAACCAGGCATCAAACGCCTCCTCGCAACCTTCCCGGGCCGCCCTCTTCCGAAGATCGGCGAGCAGGCTCGGAGGAATCATGCTCGGCTTCTCCGGAAAGCCATGGTACTTGCCTGGACCCATTAGGGGATCGCCTCGTCGAGAAGCCTTTGCGCCAGATTCTCGTCAATCTCACAGGAGCACTTTCCGACATCGATACCTCTGAGCTCCTCAAAGACAAACCCAGCCCGTTCCTCCGCCCACACATGTAGCCGTCGGCGAGACTCAGACGCATACGCCAACTGCGATCTCGAGGCATTACTCTTGGTAGCGTGAACCGAACGTGTTGTCCACGTCTAGAAATCCACCCGCAGACCGCTGGCCGCCAGCTGCCGTCGAGCGGCGGCCGCGCGACGGCAAGGGGCCATGGCCAGACCCGCGAAGACCGCGGCGACGGTGGCCAACACCGGCACCAGCAGGGAGAGCAGGGAGAGAAACCCGGACATCGTGGAGAACAGGAACCACGCGGCCATGATCACGGCCGTCGCTGTCGACAGCGTGAACGCCGTGATGGCGGCCCACAGACGCTGTCGATAGAGCTTGGCGCCGAGCACCAGCATCGTCAGGCCGAGGCCCAGCATGAGACAGGGTATGGCCGCCACCGTCCCCCGGAGATGAAACGCCCCCCACAGCTGCAGGGCGCTGGCCGCGAGCAACGCGCCCACCGACGCCACGAGGCCGATGGCGGCCTTCACCAGCGGCGTCAGCCGCGTCAGCGCGATGAGTCGGTCCAGCTCCTCGGAATCGGTGGTGGGCGGCGCCCAGGCGGCGGCCGGTTGATCAGCTGGAGGGGAGTAGGGGTTGGCATCCATCGAGAGACCTCCCATCGAAGCTTACGGCATACGATGGGAGGGCTTCTTGGGCAAGGCCCGATGACCAGGACTCGCAAGAGTTCGGGGATTCTAACGCGAACGCCGGCGCAGGAACAGGCCGAGCCCCAGCAGCACCAGCAGCCCCGTCGCGGACGCACCGTGACCGCTCATGGAGCAGCCGCTGTCGTCCTCCTGGGGCTTGACCACGGCGCTGTCGATCACAACGCTGCTGTCGCGCACGTCACTGTCCTGGACGCCCAGGTCCATCTTCGGACCGACGGAGCAGGCCGCGATGCAATCCAGCCCCTGGATCGCGCTGGGCTCCGGGATCTCCCACGGCATCATGTCGCCCGCGGGAATACCGGCGTCGGCCGGCGTGCCCAGGCCCGTCACCACCGTGACCGACACGGGGTAGTCCGTCTCCGTGCCGCCCATGGCGCTCTTCACGCGCACGATGTACTTGTGCTCCCCGGCGGTGGCGTCGCAGTCGCAGGTCTGCGTCGCCGCCACCGAAACCAGCCCGCTGCCGGTGTTGGCCGTGAAGCCGCTCGCCGCGGTCCAGGTCGGGGTGATCGCGGTGCCATCCTTGGTGATCGACAGGGGAGTGGTCGCCGTCGTCCCATCCACGCCGTACGTGATCTGCACGTGCATGGAGTTGGGCACCTGGCGCGCGCGCATCACCTCGAGGGAGACAGGGTTCGCCGTGGCAGACCCTCCCCACAGCAGTGACAGCGTGACCGTCCAGAGAGAATAGCGAGAATATCGACGCATGGGATCCTCCTGAGTATGTCCCTGGTGTGTTAGCAAGCACCGGGCCATTGGCGGGAAGCCTGTGATACCGGTCAGTTGCATATCAACCCCGGACCCTGGATGTGCCAGTTGGGTCAGGATCTGGCACACATCGTCCTCAGTTTTCCGGTGCCCGAACCAACGGCACCTTTGTTACAACCAACGCCACCTTTGTTACAATGGACCGGGACCTGCCGGAGGGTTCGGATGACCCGAAAGAAGGAGGAGTCACAAACGCGGGCGAGGCTGTCTCCCACCGCCACCGTCGCACACCTGACCGACCAGCTGGTGGATGCGATGAACATCCCGGCCCTGCCAGACAATGTCCCTTCCCGTCTGGCCGACGCCATCCGCCGTCGCGTACAGTCGCTGCTGTTCGCGCTCAAGGAGGCGCGGCAGCAGCGCTACGTCGGCGCCCTCGAGGTCCGCCTGGTGCGCGACGCCTTCCGCGCCGTGCTCACGGCCTACGAGCTGCACCTGCCCGAGGGGGAGATCTTCTACGCCAAGTTCCGCGAGCTGGTGGAGGCGCTGGGCTACGAGCGAACGGAGATCGGGTTCCGCAAGTCAGACCTCGACGACAGGTGATCGCCCGCACGGTCCAAGGCACGGTCAGCGATAGCTGTTCTTCGCGCTCTGCACCAGCATGTTCGCCTGGCGCAGCGGTCCGTTCACCGCCTCGGGGCACTTCGCCAGCGCGCTGGCGAGGACCATCCCGGCCACGAACACTCCGTGGTCCGAGATGGGCAGCACAGGCAACGCGTCTCGATCCGTGGATCGATGGTGCGAGCGAACCCGGCGTACTCCACCAGGCCCACCTGCTTGCAGGGGAAGTCCGGGAGCCCCTTTCGCTCGTGAGCCGACTGCACGCGACACTCCTGCATGCGGAAGACGAGCCGATCCGGAGCCGGACGCTCGGTCTCCTGCCGGTTGAGGAGGGCATAGAGCCGGTGGTCGAGCGCCCGCGCCAGGGCGTCGAGGCCCCCGCCCGAGGTGAGAGCGAGCCGGTGCATGATGCGCCTGGCCTCGAGCACGGTGAAGCGCTCCCAGGCCTCGGCGTCGCGGGCGATGGCGGTCTCCAGGCCGCTCCACCGCTCCACCGCTCCACCGCCTGGAACCACAGGCCGTCATGCGCGAGCCAGAGCTTGGCCGCATCCATCAGCATCGAGGTCAGCGCTTCGCGGCTCAGACTGCTCCGATCGACACCGCCCCCGTGGTGCTGTGCCCGCCACGAGGCGGCAGCTTCGTCACGTCGGCTTGCCTGGACTGAGGGGACTGGACTGAGGAAACTGAGGGAAACTGAGGGGACGGATCCAGCTATTTCACGTTTGTCAGTGCACGATCTCGGCCTGAGGGTCAGCCTTGCGCACGGTGATCGCGACCTTGTACAGCACGGTGATGATCAGGAAGCCCATGGACCAGATGCCAAGGGCGATCATCACCTCGATGCCCGAGGGCATGTACTCCGTGACGCCCTCCATCGGGTTGGGCACGAAGCCGGTGATCACCAGGCCCAGGCCCTTCTCGATCCACAGGCCGAAGAACACCATCACGCAGGCCACGCCGAGCCACTTGAGGTTGTTGCGGATCGAGGGTGTGAGCAGCATCAACAGCGACACCAGGCTCAGCACCGTGGAGGTCCACATCCAGGGGGCCAGCGCCGCGGCCCGCGTGCCGTCGGGCAGCGTCAAGCCGAAGTACATGTACGTGAAGTGCTCCATGTGCGCCGGGATGTTGCTGTACACCGCGGTGAAGATCTCCAGCGCGACGAAGAACACGTTGGCCGCCATGGCGTAGGTCACGATCACGGCCAGCTTGCGGATCGGCACCTCCCCCACGTCGTACTTGGCGAAGCGGCGCAGGATGAGGCACAGCAGGATCAAGAGCGACGGGCCAGCGGAGAAGGCGCTAGCCAAAAAGCGCGGCGCGAGGATCGCCGTGAGCCAGAACGGCCGGGCCGACAGCCCGGCGTAAAGGAACGCCGTCACGGTGTGGATGCTGATGGCCCACGGGATGGAGAGGTAGATGATGGGCTTGATCCAGGCCGGGGGCTTGATCCCCTTGCGCTCGGCGCCGAAGGTGACGAAGGTGATGATCACGTTGAGCACCAGGTAGCCGGCGCAGACCAGCGTGTCCCAGAACATCAGCGAGGTGGGCGACGGGTGCAGGAACACGTTCATCAGGCGGAAGGGCTGCCCCAGGTCGACGAAGATGAAGGTGATGCACATCGTGACGGCGGCCACGGCGACGAACTCCCCCAGCACCGCCAGCTTGCCGAACACCTTGAAGTCGTGCAGGTAGTACGGAATCACCACCATCACCGCGGAGGCCGCGACGCCCACGAGGAAGGTGAACTGGGCGATGTAAAATCCCCAGGGGACGTCCCGGCTCAGCCCGGTGACCCCCAGGCCGGTGGTGTACTGGTACAGATAGGCCAGGAAGGCGCCTCCCATCACGGCCAGCAGGAAGAAGATCCAGCCCCAGTATCGTTTACTTCCGCTCAGTGCCTTTTCGATCATGGCAGCCTCACACGATGTAGTAGATCTGCGGACGGGTGCCGAGCCCGGGCTTCCGACGGATGGTGTACCGCGCCTCCAGCAGCCGCCGCACGTCGGAGCCGGGGTCGCTCACGTCGCCGAAGGTCATGGCCCGGGTGGGGCAGGCCTCGACGCACGCCGGGACGTAGGGCCCGCCGGTGCGCAGCGACTCGGCCAGGCGCTCGGCGCAGAAGTTGCACTTCTCCACCACGCCCTTGGTCCGGGTGGGGTACTTCATGTTGGGCGGCGTCCCGTGCTCCTCGAACGGCCGGGGCCAGGGGGTGATCCAGTTGAAGGACCGCGAGCCGTAGGGGCAAGCCACCACGCAGTAGCGACAGCCGATGCAGCGGTGCATGTCCATCATCACGATGCCGTCGCTCTCGCGCTTCCAGGTGGCCTGGGTCGGGCAGACCCGTACGCAGGGCGGGTTCGCGCAGTGATTGCACAGCACCGGGACCTGCGCCCCGTGCAGGCTCTGGCGCATGTACTCGTGCTGCTGCTCGGGGAAGGCGCCCTCGTAGTGCTCCTTCCAGATCCACTTGATGATGCGCTTGGCCAGCATCTGCGGCGGCACGCGCTTGGAGATGTCGGGCACGTTGTGCGTCTGGTGACAGGCGTCGAAGCACTTGGTGCAGCCCTGGTCCCGCAGGCAGCGCTGGACGTCGATCACCATCGCCCACTGCTTGCCGGCTGGCTTGTCCGCGTCGCTGGAGGCACCAGCGATCACCGCTGGCACGGCCGCCGCGCCCAGCACCGAGGCGCCCGCGACCTTGAGGAACGTCCGTCTGTCATCACGTGTGTCAGCCATGGATCACCTCCCCTTCCGGATGACGTGACAGTCCCAGCAGTAGGGGTTGACCCCGGCGTAGTTGTGGCACCGGTCGCAGAACTCGGCCTTGTTGTCGTGGCAGTCGAGGCAGGTGTTGGACAGGCTCTTGACGTACTGCTTGCCGTCCGGCGACTTGTGCATCACATCGCTCTGGCGCACGTACTCGTCGCGCCACTGGTTGAGCAGCTCCATGTGACGGGTCAGCATGTACTCCGTATCCATCACGCACTTGCCGGTCTTGGGCTTGACCACCTCGGGCCGATACCCGGCCTTGCCGTTGGCCAGGTTGTACCAGACCGGAAACAGCACCAGCACGAGGAACACCGCGATGCCGGCGAAGATCTTGCTGCGATCACTCATCGGCCTTCTCCTTTCCGGTGAGGGGCTCCTGGCGCAGGTCCATCTCGCGCTCCTTCTCCTCGTTGCGCAGGACCAGCGCGTTGCCCACCAGCTCGTGGATCCCACCCACCTCCACGCCCGGCGCCCAGTAGTGCATCAGCGGCAGCAGCGTGGCCTTGTCGATGGCGCACATGCAGGCCAGCATGTTGACGTCGTGCTGCTTCTGCACGTACTGCACGGCGTTGGCCCGGGGGTAGCCGCCGCGCATGCGCATCTCCAGGTTCTCGTCGGTGCCGAGCCCGGCGCCGCTGCCGCAGCAGAAGGTCTGCTCGCGGATCGTGTTCTCCGGCATCTCGAAGAAGTTGTTGCACACCTTGTTCAGGATGTAGCGCGGCTCCTCCAACAGCCCCATCGCCCGCGCCGGGTTGCAGGAGTCGTGGTACGTCACGCGCCAGTGGTCGTTGCGGCTGGGATCGAGCTTGATCGCATCGTGCTTGATCAGATCCGCGGTGAACTCCGCGATGTGCACCATCTTGGTCGAACTGGCGTTGTCGAACACCGTCTTGGTGATGGGCGAGACCGGCTGCTCGAGGAAGCTCGCCGGGCCGTTCATCGTCCCCATGTACTGGTGCACCACGCGCCACATGTGGCCGCACTCCCCGCCCAGGATCCACTTGACCTTGAGCCGCTTGGCCTCGTCGTACATCTTGGCGTTGAGCCGCTTCATCATCTCGTGCGACGTGAAGAGGCCGAAGTTGCCGCCCTCCGAGGCGTAGGAGCTGAAGGTGTAGTCCAGCCCGATCTCGTGGAACAGGGCCAGGTACCCGAGGAAGGTGTAGTAGTGCGGGTCGCCGAAGTAGTCCGCCGAGGGGGTGATGAACAGCACCTCGGCCCCCTTGCGGTTGAACGAAAGGTCGACCCGGATCCCGGTGATCTCCTCCAGATCGTCCGCCGCAAACTCGATGTTGTCCTTGAACGCGTGGGGCTGGATCCCGAGGTGGTTGCCGGTGCGGAAGCAGTTGGAGACCGGCTCCATGACCCAGTTGATGTTGACCCCCACCAGGTTCATCAGCTCCCGCCCCATCATCGTGATCTCGGCGGTGTCGATGCCGTAGGGGCAGAACACCGAACAGCGTCGGCACTCGGTGCACTGGTAGAAGTAATAGAACCACTCCCTGAGCACGTCCTCGGTCAACTCCCGGGCGCCGGCCAGCCGGCCGAAGACCTTGCCGCCCAGGGTGTGCTCCTTGCGGTACACCGAGCGCAGCAGCTCACCCCGCAGCACCGGCATGTTCTTGGGGTCGCCCGAGCCGAGGAAGAAGTGGCACTTGTCGGCGCAGGCCCCGCACCGGACGCAGATGTCCATGAACAGCCGGAAGGTGCGGTACATGTCCAGCCGCTTGCTCATCCCCTCGAGGATGATCTCCTTCCAGTTGCTGGGCAGCTTCCAGTCGGCCTGGTCCGGCTGCCAGACCCGGGGGTTCGGAAACTCGACATACTCCAGGGCGCGGGGGATGCCGCTGTAGCACCAGTTGCCCTTGCGCTCCTCGAAGTCGACCTTGGTGTCCATCCAGCCCGCGGCCGGCAGGTCGTAGTGGATGTCCTTGGCCAGCTCGTCCGCCTTGGGTGTCTTGTCGGCCATGGCTACTCCTCTTTCCCTTCGGGCTTCGCCGCGTCACCCTCCGCCTCGGACGGATACTCCTTGTCCAGCGCGGGGTAGCCGGCCTTGGTCATCACCCCGTGGAACTCCTCCTCGTACTCGGCGTACGAGTGCGTCTTGACCGGGTAGTTCCAGACGTTGACGTGCTGCACCGCCCGGTTGTTGTTGGCCAGGTTGCGCGTGGGGCTGAGGAATACGCCGCCCATGTGCATCAGCTTGCTCCAGGGGAAGTAGGCGAAGAGCACGCTGACCAGGAACAGGTGGACGTAGAACAGCGCGCCGATGGTGGGCGGGATCGTGGGCCTGAGGCTGATCAGCCCGGTGGCCAGCGTCTTGACCCCCACCACGTCGACCTTGCCGAAGTAGCGCATCCAGACCCCGGTGATGGCGATGGCGAGGATCAGCATCAGCGGGAAGTAGTCGTTGGCCAGGCTGATGTAGCGCACCTGGGGCAGGAACACCCGCCGCAGGAACAGGTAGGTCACCGCGGCCAGGATCACCACGTCAGTGAGGTACAGGATCGGCAGCCCGATCTGGAAGAAGCCGTCCAGGTCCTGGGCGATCTTCACGAACGCCGGCACGGGCTCGGCGAAGAACTTGAAGTGCCGGATGAAGATCACGAGAAACGAGTAGTGGAAGGCCAGCCCCGCCAGCCACAGCCACTTGGTCGGGCCGTAGACGAAGCGCTTGTCCCCCTCGCGATAGCTGGACCGCGTGTTGCGGAACAGCGAGCGGAAGAACAGGATCTCCAGCGTCATGCGGCCGATGACCTGCATCGTGGTGAACGGGCTCTCCAGCTTGGCGTGGGGCAACCAGTCGTGCGACTTCTGCTGCCCGCAGGTGGTGGGGATGCGGAACGGCACCGGCGCCTTGGCCCACTTCAGGATGCGATAGACGAATCCCACGAGGAACAGGACGATGGCCGCGTACGGGAAATAGACCCCGAAGAACTGGTGCAACTTCACCACTTGCACGCCCAGATAGGCCGCCAGCACCAGCACCAGGACAGCGAAGATTGAGAAGATGGCGCTCATCTGCCAGTACCTTTCGTCTGCACTACTCAGGCTCCGTGCCGTAGATCCGGTTCATGCGTTCCACCAGCTTGGCAGTTCGCCGCTTCATCTCTCCGACCCGGATCTCGTACAGCTTCTCCTTGCAGCTCATGAATATGTCGAAGGCGAGCAGGGCCAGCCCGTCGACCCGTCGATCGAAATCCAGCATCGCCTGCTGCTGAGCGTCGTCCAGGGGCAGCACCCGACGCATCACGTCCTTGAGCGCAAACACGAAGGCCAGGGCCTGGGATGCGCTGAACTCCTGTACGTTGCGCAGGCGCAGGATGACGTCGAGCGGCGGCCTCAGGCGATCCACGTCGTCCGGGTCCAGCACCAGCTGCTCGACGAGGTCCCGCACCCCCGTGGCCAGGTTGTGGCCCATCGGGTTCGCGAACGGATCCTTCTCGTTGTACAGGAAGGTGGACGTCTCGGCGGGATAGGTCGCGAAGATCGCGGCGAGCCATTGCTCGACGATGGCGTCCTTGTGCTCAGACAAGAGGCTGTGAAGCTTCCTATCCAACCTGAGTCTCGTTTCCGTTCCGCGCGCTCGGCTTCGCACTCCAGAGCCCCACAGGGCTCGGGCATCAGGTTCGGAGCCGTGGAGCCGGCTCGCCGGTCCCCAACAAGCGCCCGAATGCGAGGGGTTGGATAGGCCGCAGGATCGATCTAGACGCAACCGGTCGGCTTGGGCAGCCCTGCCACCTTGCAGGCCCCCTTCGCCGGTCCCGAGGGGAACAGCTCGTAGATCACCTTCAGCTTGAAGCCAGTATCCTTGCACAGCTTACGGATCATGGGGGCGATGCCAAACTTCATGTAGTAGTCACGAAGGTAGTTGACGAGCTTCCAGTGGTCGTCGGTCATCTCCGCCACACCTTCAGTCTCGGCCAGGGACTTGGCGATTTCCTCGTCCCACTGCTCGGGATCCTGAATGAATCCGTCCTCGTCGACTTCGACGTCTCTGCCTCCAAGGGTTACCATCGGCACGGTAGTCCTCCTGATTGAAGGGTCCAACGATTCGCTACGTTATTCGCCTAGCCGCAGTGCGGCGAACCAGTCAGCGACCTTACTAGCTCGTGAGAATCTTTGAGTCAACGGTTTTCGGATCGTTGGAGTAACACATTTTGTCAGGCATAACTAAGCGCCGAGCTCGAGGTAGCGGTAGGTCTCGAGCACGTCGTCGGCGCTGTCACCCCCGCAGCGCCCGCTGCAGTAGGTCGCGTCAGGGGTGAACTCGGTGATCATCGTCGCCTCGGCGTAGGGCACCGGCAGATACCAGCGACCGGGCGCGCGACGGTTTCGGATCCTGTTACTAGAACGATCCGCCAAAGGTCAACCCGAACCAGGGCATGATCCCGTTGCGGTTGAACAGGCCCATGAGCGCCACGCGGAACAGGAACCCGCTGCGGTACTCGTAGCCCACGGAGACCTGGCCCCCGACGTCGATGCCCTCCACGTCGTCCCACAGCATGTTCCCCAGCAGATCGTCGTTGGCCCGGCTGATGTTCACGATCTGCACGCCGCCCTGAAGCAGCAGCGCGCTGCGCGTGCTGCCCACCGGGTACAGGTTGACGTAGGGCGAGAAGAAGGCCGCCGGCTCGAGATAGGAGAAGGAGCCCCCCAGACCCAGATACCGGCTGAAGGCGTAGTCGTAGCCCACGCTGTACAGCAGCCCCTTGCCCAGCAGCTCGCCGTACACCACGGACGGGCGCGTGACGCGGTATGGCTCCTGCGGCGGGAGCGGACAGCAGGTCGGCGGCGCCTGGCCATACAGCTGCGGCGCGGATCCGGGCTCCAGGGGGGGCGCGGGGTAGGCCGGTGGGGGGGCGGGGTAAGCCGGTGCGGGGTATGGACCAGCCGCGTCGGCCCTCGCCGACGTGGCCAACAGCACCCCGATCAACAGCACGATGCGCATCCGGCGTGATCATACCACAACTTCGGCCGGAGCCTTCGCAGTGGAAGCTACTTGGCCTCGGACTGATAGTGCTTCATCAGAATCGCGGCGACCTCGGGACGGGCGAACTCCACGGGCAGCGCCTCGCCGTTGGCCAGCATCGCGCGGACCTTGGTCCCCGACAGCATGACCCAGTCCTCCTTGGTGTGATCCGGCGCGTCGCGCATCATGATCACCTTTTTCAGCTTCTTGGACCACGCCGTGTGGTCGGCCTTGAAGATCTCGATCTCCAGCGAGCCCTTGGGCACCTCCTCGTCGAAGATCGTCTGGGCGTCGAAGCCGCCGTAGTACGAGCCCACGCCCGCGTGGTCGCGACCCACGATCAGGTGCGTGCAGCCGCAGTTCTGGCGGAACACGGCGTGCAGCACCGCCTCGCGCGGACCGGCGTACAGCATGTCGAAGCCGTATCCCGTGACCATCACCGTGTTGGCCGGGAAGTAGAGCTCGACCATCTTGCGGATCGCGGCGTCGCGCACGTCGGCGGGGATGTCGCCCGGCTTCAGCTTGCCCAGCAGCATGTGGATCAGGATGCCGTCCGCCTTGACCGCGTCCTTGGCCATGCGGCACAGCTCCTCGTGGGCCCGGTGCATCGGGTTACGGGTCTGGAACGCCACGACCTTGTTCCAGCCGGCCTTCTGCATCTCCTCGCGGATCTGCGTCGCGGTGCGGAAGGTCTCGGGGAAATCGGTGGCGAAGTAGGAGTAGTTCAGCACCTGGATCGGACCGGAGATGGCGAAGTTGCCCACGGAGTTGAAGGCCGCCACTCCCGGGTGCTGGGTGTCCTCGGTGCGGAACACCTTCTGCGTCATGGTCTTCATCTGCGCCGGGGTGATCTCCTCGATGGCGTCCACCTGCTGGATCGCGATGGGGGGGTTGCCGGCCACGTTTGGATCCAGCAGCGCGATCTGCTTCGCGCCCTTGATCTTCGAGGCGTCCTTGACCACGTTGAGCACCGGGGTGGGCCAGAACAGACCCTTGGTGGTCTTCATGTTCTTGGCGACACCCATGGCGTCGGCGACGTTCATGAACCCCTTCAGCGGGTTGAAGTAGCCGGCGCCGAGCATCACGGCGTTGCCCGCCGCGGCGGAGCTGATCACGATGGAGGGCATCGTGGCGGCCTCTTTGAGCAGAGCGGCGCGCTTGGCGTCGTCCTTGACGTACAGCGGGTTGAGGGTGTCAGAACCGTGCGGCTTGATCATTATCTCTCTCCTTGATGATGTCAGCATGACCATTCGGATCCGTCTGATGGCCAGCCAGTCTTGTCTTGTGCTTCGATTCGGGCGCTGGGGGATGCTTGACCATGGGGTCGCTCCTGTCAATCACATTGAGCACGCGGGCTCCATTGCGCGGGAGCCGAGGTGCAAGTAAGCTGCCTGGCTTGACCGTCTTATGCTCGCCCTGATCCTCAGTCTGGTCGCACTGGTGGTGGGTCCCGTGGTCCACCACCTGACTCACCAGCGCCCCGGCGCCCGGGCCGCGCTGGAGGGCTTCGTGCTGGTGGCGATCATCGGGCTGGTGCTGGCGCACATCCTGCCCGACGTGGTGCGCCAGGGGGGATGGATCTGCGTCGCTCCGGCCCTGATCGGCCTGCTGGGACCGGAGATCTTCGAGCGGCTGCTGCACCGGACGGCCCACGGGGTGCACCAGCTGGCCATGGTGCTGGCGCTGGTGGGGCTGCTGCTGCACGCCAGCCTGGACGGGGTGGCCCTCGCCTCGGGTGCCATGGGCCGCGCTCCCCCGGGCATCGCGGTGGCCATCGTGCTCCACCGCATCCCGGTGGGGCTCACCATCTGGTGGCTGCTGCGCCCCCGCGGCCTGCGCCTGCCCGCGGCGACGCTGGGCCTGGTGGGCATCGCCACGCTGATCGGCTTCCTCGCCGGGGAGCGCTGGCTGGCGGGGGTCTCCGGCGCCGGCCTGGCGCTGTTCCAGGCGCTGGTCGCCGGCACGCTGCTACACGTGGTGCTGCACCGGCCGCACCATGACGAACCGAGCCATGCACACACACCAGGGCAGGCGCACGAAGCACACGAGGCGCCTGCCCGCCGAATTTTGCTGCCCACGCTGGTGGGCGCGCTGCTGGCCCTGGCCCTGGTGGCCGGCCTTTCCCTCGTACATTGAGATGGAGGAGAGCATGGGACGAAGGTTCTGCCCGCTCGCGATGGTGCTGGCGCTGCTGGCGCTGCCCAGCTGCGACGACGACAGCGGCACCACGCCAGCCGATGGCAGCGTACCCGACGTGGCGCAGGGCGACATGATGCGCGTCGACGGCGCCACCGACACCGCCCACGTCGACGGAGCCCCCGACGGAGCTCCCGACGGAGCGACCAACCCCTGTCCCCGCCTGCCGGGGCCGGCCGACGCACCGCGGGCCGTGGTGGTGGCCCACCCCTACAGCACCGCCGGCTCCAAGGCCCCGCGCTTCGAGGTGCTGCAGCTGTCCGCGGCGGGCAAGCTCTCCGGCAGCAACCTGACCTTCGACCTCGCCTCCCGCGCCATCGACGGCGAGATCGTGTTCACGCCCGACGGCAAGGTGGGGCTGGTGGTGCTGGAGGATGGAACCGTGGGCGTGTTCACGCTGGACGGGGCCGGCAACCCGACGGTGGTGCACATGGGGCTCAAGCTCACGGGCTACGCCTCGCGCGTGGCGCTATCCCCCGACGGACAGCGGGCCTTCATCCTGAGCAGTCAGTGGCGCAACGTGGGGGGCGGGATCTACGGCGCGAAGATCAACTGCGACGGCACGCTCACCGACGAGGGGCTGGTGGCGGCCTCCAAGCTGCCCGCCGCCCTGCTCCACACCGCCTCGGGGCAGGCGCTGGTCGTGGCCAGAGACGTGCTCAGCTCCAAGGCCGGCGACGACGTGCACCTGCTGAACCTGGGCTCCCCCTGGAGCGTGGTGGCCGGAGCCGACGCGTTCGGGGACGACGAGGCCATCGTCTCCTGGGCCGCGCTGACAGCCGACGGGAAATATCTGCTGGCGGCGGACAACAATGGCGTCACCGCAGGCAACCGCGTCGCCGTGACCCAGGTGCTGCCAGGCCAGCTCAAGCCGGCGCAGGTCCTGACCTCCACCACGGTGATCAAGGACCCCACCTCCATCGCCACCTCGCCCTACGACAACGCCGCGGTGGTGCTGGGCGCGATGGCGAACCAGATCACCGTGCTGGACTACACCCCCGGCGGCAACCCGCCCTTCTCCATCCGCGGCCCGCTGGCCACCTCCTCCAAGCCGCAGCTTCCGGTGGACACGGTGATGATCCGACGGGGCGCACTCAAGGGCCGTGTGCTGGTGAGCGAGAACCTCTCGATCCGCCAGATCCAGTTCGAGGCCTCGGGTCAGGTGACGGAGGTGGAGCTGTTCAAGGTGGGCAGCGGCAACGCCGCCATCGTCGGAGCCATCGGCGTGCAGCCGTAGTACGTCATGCCTGAATATCTGGGCTGGCTCCTCCACTGGCCCAGGAATCGAGAGCGCGCCAATTAATTTCAGCACCTTGCGGTGGCACACTGGATGCAACGTCCGAAGCCATGCGCTTCGTCTGGCTCCTCGGGTTGCTGCTCGGGCTCGTCCCGACAACGGCCCTCGCTCGCCAGCGGGATCGACTACCCACCTGGGCGCAGCAGACCATCGCGCTGCGTCAGGCGGTCCGTCAGATGCCTGGCCTGCAGACGGCGCACCCCGAGGTGGCGAGCCGCCTCAGCGCGGATCTCAGCAAGTCACTGAAGCGTCCCGTTCGGATCCCCGCGCGACGGATCATCCAGGTGGAGTGGGGGTCGGCGGAGCATCACAGGCTGCACGAGCTGCTGGGGAACAGCGTCGGCATCGGGATCTACCCCTCGAAGCGCTGGGGCCACACCAAGCTGCGCATGGGCGGTCTGATGTCCGACGCCGTGCCGGGCCAGGCAGATCCCTTTCCCTCCACCGGCACCCGGGCTCGTGTGGTGCCGGCTGACCGCATGCATCAGCGGTTCTACGAGGCCGTGTTCGTGGCCAACTCTCCGGCGCACATCGCGTCCCTGCAGCAGGCAGCCAGACAGCTGGTCGGTGAAAGGCAACAATGCGGCATGAACTGCGCGAGCTTCATCACCCGCCTGCTGCGCGCGCACCTGGAGCAGCTGGATACGGAAGCGCCTGTGAACTCGGCGCGCCCCTACGGCGCCAGGCTGGAGTCGTTCCGACGCGGCGAGTCAGCGGCGGGACGGGTGTGGAAGAAGGCCGCCGGCGCCTCCCCGGCGATGATCATCGTCTACACCCCGCCGGGCGACCATCGCTCCATCGCCCACCCGGGGTTCAAGTTCGACTACGCGCTGTAGCTTCCCGTCACGTCCGGATCTGCGGCAGGTCCAGCAGCTGCCGCAGGTCGCCCTGCACCGTGGTGCAGGCCGCCTCGCTCACGCTCGGGTGTTTCGGTTCGAAGGCGATGGCCACGCCCGCCCGGCCCATGGCCTGCAAATCGTTGATGTTATCGCCGACGTAGATCGTGTTGGCCAGCGGGATCTCGAGGCGCCGCGCCAGCTGCTCCAGCGCCTCCGCCTTGCCCTCCATGTCGTAGGGCGTGGCCTCCCAGCCCGCGATCCGTCCGGCGTCGTCGAACCAGATACGGTTGGTGAACACCTCGTCGAAGGGATCGACGGGGAAGTGGATCTGCAGCGTGAGGTCCAGGGTGCCGCTGATCACCGCCAGACGGAACCCGCGCTGCCGCAGCGCGCGCAGCGTCTCCACCGCTCCCGGCACCGGAAACAGCTGGTCCCGGATCACCTGCACCAGCTGGTCGCGGGTGGCGCCGACCCGGGCCCAGCGCCCCACATCCAGGTCGACCCACTCGGCATAGGTGATCTGCCGCGCGAGGTAGGCCTGGAACAGCTGCCCATCGTGTTGGGGATCGCTGCCGAAGCGCTGGTTGAGCAGCTGCCACACCACCCGTCCGTCCCGACTGGAGATCAAGGTCCCGTCGACGTCGAAGGCGAAGAGGTGGCTGGAGCTCACGGCTGGACCTTGTCCAGCACCACGTTGTGCGAGGTGATGACGCCGGCGCTGACGTGCACCTGGACCGGGCTGCTGCTCACCAGGTCGCCCGTGTCCGGGGCGAGGTTGAAGGCCGCGGCGTTGCCGTTGTCGTCGAGGAAGACCCTGAGGTAGTACTGTCCGGGCTGCACGTTGCCCAGGTAGTACGCCTCCTGCGCGAAGGGCGAGGAGAGATCGGCGTTCTTCTGCGGTCCGGCGGCCACCTGGCCCTGGGGCGGAAGCTGGGTGTGCAGCGAGATGTACATCGTGCCCTTGCCGTCGAGGGAGGGGGAGACGGCGCTCGTGACCATCCCCTTCAGCGCCCCCAGTGTGCCCATCCCTCCGTCGCTGGCCGGGAGCTGCAGCGCGTCCAGCACCAGGTCGATGTTCAGCGGCTGCCCGGCCACGACCTTGATCGGCACCGGTGTCGTCATCACCAGGTCCACCTGATCCGGGATCAAGAACGGCAGCCCCGCGTTGGTGTTGTCGTCGAGGAACGCCCACAGGGTGTAGCTCCCCGGCGCGATGTTGTACATCGAGTAGTTGATCTTCGTCGCGGTGGTGGCCAGGTTCGAGCCCTGCAGCACGACGCTGGCCATGGGCACGGTGGGAGGGGGCAGCAGCAGGTTGTACACGCCGACGAAGATCGTCCCCTTGGCGTCCAGCAACGGGGCCACGCTGCGTGAGATCGTGCCGGTGATGGCCGGCGTACCCACGGGCAGGTCGGGGAGACCCTGGTCCGGCGGCCCGACGTCTGGCACCCCGTCGGGCGACGGTCCGTCCGGCACCGATTCCACGGCGGCGTCCACAGGAGCATCCACGGTCAGATCCACCGGAGCGTCCACCGCGTGGTCCGCGACGTACTGGTCCGGCGCGGGCCCCTTGTCAGCCACGGTGGTGTCGTCCGAACAGCTGGCAGCCAGCAGCAGGACAGCGACCTGCAGCCAAAGCGCTCGATGCATGACGGCCTCCTGCAGGGAACCTACCACAATGCCAGCACACCCAAAACCCCGTCGGGCTACGCATCGCGTCATGTGCGCGGCTCGACAGTCATGAGGGGAAGTGGTAGGTACAGGCTACTCGAGAGCCAATTGCGATCGGGTGGGGCGGCAGGAGCACCACTCGCCGCACCAGACTGCCGGACGGGTCGGATCCGAAGAGGTCGTGCACCGCGATGCTGTATCTGGAGAGCTTCATACACCGTGTGCAGTTCGCCGAGATCGTCTCACGATGGATGGTGAACCAGGCCAACCCCGACGACGTGCGTCAGCTCAAGACGATCGTCAACTTCAACTCGTATCTGGCGCGCATGTGGGTCGACCACCTGGCCAAGAACCTGCTGTACGGGCTGTATGGCAGGGAGCCGCTCTGCTTCCCGGCCAAGACCAAGGGCCGGCTGAAGGACTTCGTGGCCCGGCATCCGCTGTATACCAACCCCCGCATCGAGCGCATCACCTCGCGCTACCTGCGCTTCCCCGAGGACTTCTATCGCGAGACGCCGTTCGACGGCATGGTGTACTACACGCGCGAGGCCGGAGAGCCGCTGTTCCTCGGCACCACCCGCATCAAGCGTTTCCGACGCATCGCCGAGAAGGGCAGCCGGCGCATCGTGGACTTCATGTTCGAGCGCATCCGCGGTCACGCCGATGATCTCGCCACCGAGCGCGCCGCGCGGCTGGGCGTCAGGAAGGACCAGCTGATCACGCCGCCCGAGGAGATGGTGGAGGAGTTCCGCCATGCCGAACGTCGTCTGATCAAGAGCATCAAGGTGGGCACGATCCAGTCCGAGCTCCCGATCCTCTCCATCCCGGACGTGGTGGGGATCAAGCTCATCGTCGAGCCGGACCAGATGCCGCGCCTGCTGGATCTGCTGCACAAGGATCCAGCCAGCACGCTGCTGGAGCAGGAGCAACACTCGGGCCACTACAACGCCACGAACCTGCGTGTGGCCTACAATCTGCCCAAGCAGGACCTGCTGGCCCATCCACCCACCGGTCGCTCGCTGGCCGTGCTGCAGCATCGTGGCTTCGAGCCATCGCGCATCGCCGCCGAATACCGGGAGTTCATCGAGACCAGCGAGGACCACGTCCTGCTGGAGATCATCGTCGCCAACTTCCACGAGTTTCTGGAGTCCGAGCTCGGACGCAGCATGCACGAGGACCGGGTGCTGGCGCAGCGGGGAAACAGCAACTACCGCTCCCCGCTGGCCACCAGCATCCGCTACCTGATGGACTACATGCTCACCCTGTGCCTGGCTCCTGGCGGCTTCGAGGTCACCGACGTGCCGATCAAGCTCTGGGTGCGGTACATGCCCGACACCATCGACCGCCTGATCCGCGACATCTACAACGTCCCCAGCGACAGCTCGTTCGATTTCCACGCCGAGCCCAGCCCGCTGCCGCCGCAGGAGCTGCTGGCGGACGCCCCGAACTGACGCCGTGGCAGGGATTGTGCTTGTCTGTCTCCGGGTTGATCTGAGACGATCGAGCCGTCGCGATGGAGGATATCAAGATGGAGGATATCAATATGACCAGACTGGTATGGGTCGTGAGTCTCGGCCTGCTGCTCTGCCCGTCCGCGGGGCTGGCCAACAGCACGGGGATCGCGGGTTACTCCGGGATGAACCAGGCCACCTGCACCACGTGCCACAAGACCTCGCTCCCGGTGCAGGCCTACTTCCAGGGGCCGACCTATCTGCTTCCAGGGCAGAAAGGAACCTACACCTTCACCGTCTTCTCCTCCTATCTCCCCACCGGCACCAACGCGGGCCTGGACGTGACCGGCACCGGGGGCACGTTCTCGGTCAATCCGCTCGACAGCGCGGGGACCCAGATCCTGTCCGGGGAGCTGGTCCACTCCACCCCCAAGAAGGCCACCGGGGGCATCAGCAACACGTTCAAGTGGACCCTGGACTGGACGGCGCCCGCGATCAACGGGACCTACACGCTGTACGGCGCCGGCCTGGCCGGCAACGGCGACGGCGCCACGACCCTGGACGGCACCGGAGCGACCTCGTTCAAGGTCAACGTGGGCAACTGCACCAGCGCCACCGACTGCAACGACAACGACTTCTGCACCTGGGACTACTGCGACGCGACGACCAAGAAGTGCATCAACAGCCCCAAGCCCAACTGCTGTAACGTCGCCACGGAATGCGACGACAAGAACCCCTGCACCCAGGACGTGTGCAACAAGGCCCACACCTGCGAGTTTCCGCTCATCGCCGGCTGCTGCACCGCCGACAGCCAGTGCAAGGACGCCAGCACCTGCACCAAGGACACCTGTGATCAGGCCACCAACACGTGCCTGTTCACCAAGATCCCCAACTGCTGCTACTTCAACATTCCGTGCGACGATGGCAACAAGTGCACCCAGGACAGCTGCAACTCCGCGACCTGGACCTGCACCTACCTCGTGGTTCCGAACTGCTGCAAGTCCGACGCCGACTGCGCCGACAACAGCCCCTGCACCCAGGACAGCTGCAACGTGCCCACCGGGGTCTGCCTCAACGCGCCGATCAGCGGCTGCTGTCAGAGCAGCCTCGAATGCGACGACACGAATGTGTGCACCACGGACAGCTGCAACGCCAACAAGTGCACCCACACGCCGGTGGCCGGCTGCTGCCAGACCGACCCCGACTGCGACGACACCAACCCCTGCACCACCGACACCTGCACCAAGAACAAGTGCTCCAACGTGGCGATCCCCGGCTGCGTACCCCCCGACTCCGGACCGCCGCCGGGTGATGGCCCTGTGGCCACCGACGGCAAGGTGGGGGATGGTCCGCAGAACACCGACGGCCCCCAAAGCGACCACAGCAACCCGTCACCGGACCAGGGCGTCTCGGGAGACATGGCGACCACCGCCGACGACGACGGATGCTGTCGGGTGGGGCACGGACGCCGAACCTCGAGCTCGAGCTTCCTGCTGCTGGTGGGGTTGATCCTGCTGCTGGTGCTGCGGCGGCGATAACGGAGCGCTGAGCGCGCAAGATGTGACGGCGCTACTTGTTGCACACCTCGGCGCACAGCTTCACGCCCCAAGGGGTCGTACAGCACTTGAGCCCGAAACAGTCGCTGTCCTGCTGGCAACCGAAGGGCGAGCCGACGTAGGTGTCGGGCGGCCAGTACCAGAAATCCGGCTGCTGCTGGGGTCCATCGGGGTAGGGATAGTAGTAGTCTGGCTGGGCCGGACCATCAAACTGCTGTGGAACGTCCTGTGTCTGGTACGTGTCATCCTTGGTCCCGTCCGACCGGATGTTGGACTCCCCGGGACAGGCGGTCGATGCGACCAGCAATACGAGCGGCAGCAGCCAGCGAATGTTGCTCACGAATGGCTCCTTGATGGACTGCACACATTGTACTCCATTCCTGGTGTCCGATTCCACAACCGCGTCACGCCACCACCTGGAACAGGTGGAACGACGCGAGGGTCATGCCATCCCAGACCTCGCCCCGGGCGATGCCCTCCCGCAGCGCATCCGGCGTCAGGAGCACCAGCGCCATCTCCTCGGTGGGGTCGGGCTGGGCCCCCACCTGCTCCAGACCACGGGCCACGAACACCTGGCACATCTCGTTGGAGGCGCCGTTGTACGGCGCGAACTGGCCGATCCGCTCCCACGTCCGCGCCAGGTATCCCGCCTCCTCCCGCAGCTCCTCCTGCGCGGTGCACAGCGCCTCGCTGCCCTGCTTCATCCCGCCGGCGGGGAACTCGAGGCTGTCCCGGCGCATGAGATAGCGGTGCTGCCGCACCAGCACCAGCTCGCCGCTATCCAGCACCGGCACCACCATCGCCGAGCCCGCGATGTCGATGTAGTGGTAGTGGCCGACATCGCCTGTGGGCAAGACATACCGATCGTGGCTCACGGTGTAGTACGGCGTGGTCAGCACGGTCTCGGTGGAAAGACGCGTCCACTTTTGATGCACGGGCACCTCCTGTGCAACTATACCCAAAACCGAACCGGGAGGTGAGGCGACGATGAACATCGGCATCGTCATTGGCCGCATCGGCGGCGTGGACGGCGTGGCGCTGGAGACCGAGAAGTGGATCACGGTCCTGCGGCGCATGGGGCACCGCGTGTTCGTGCTCACGGGGCAGCTGGAGCGACCGATCGCCGACGTGGAGCGCGTCACGCTGCTGGACCTGCTGGCCTTCGATCACCCGCAGGCGGTGGAGCACCAGCAGCTGGCGTTCTTCGGCAAGCCAGCGCGTGAGGCGGCGCTGCTGGAGCTGCTGCGACGGGACGCGGCCGCCATCGAACGCGGCATCCTGGACTGGATCGCGGAGCACGACATCACCTGCCTCATCGCGGAGAACGCCAGCGCGCTGCCGTTTCACCTCACGCTGGGCATGGCCCTGCGCGAGGTCTACGCCAGCACCAACCTGTTGATCGTCACGCACGACCACGACTTCCCCTGGGAACGCGGGGAGCGCTACGCCACGCCGTTTCACGGCGTGCGGTACATCCTCGAGGAGTGCTTCCCGGTGCGGCTGCCCCACGTGCGCCACGCCGTGATCAACAGCCCGGCCCGGGCCACCCTGCGGGACCGGCTGGGCGTGCAGCAGGTGGTGGTGGTGCCCAACGTGATGGACTTCGACGCGCCCTTCGGCCAGCCAAATGCGCACAACGCCCACCTGCGGGCCGACCTCGGCCTGCCCGCCGACGCCCGGCTGCTGTTCCAGGTGACGCGCATCGTGGCGCGCAAGGGGATCGAAACCGCGATCCATCTCGTGCACCGGCTGCAAGATCCCACGGTGCACCTGGTGATCACCGGCACGGCGCTGGACGAGCCGGACCAGCCGTACCCGCACATGCTGCGCCAGCTGGCGCTGGAGCTCGGGGTGCAGCACCGTGTGCACTTCGCCAGCGATCAGTTCACGCCTTCGCGCTACTCGCTGTCCGACGCCTATGCTCACGCCGATGCCTGCACCTACTTCTCGACCTATGAGGGCTTCGGCAACGCCTTCGTCGAGGCCCTGGTCGCCCGCCGGCCGGTGTTGGTCAACAACTACGAGCCGGTCTACTGGCCCGACATCGGCTCGCTGGGGTTCGAGACCGTGATGATCGACTCGGGGGTGCTGACCGACGAGACGATACGGCAGGCGCGGCGGGTGCTGGACGAGCCCGAACACCGTCGGCGCATGGTCCAGCGCAACTTCGAGCTGGGCCGGCTGCACTTCTCGTATCAGGCGCTGCAGCGCCTGCTGCAGCGGCTGCTGGATCCCACCGTTCTCGGGTGACCCGGGCTGTGGTATGGTGGGGGCGGTGTTCGTCCGGTGATCCCCTACGGCTCATACTTCCTCGTCCAGCGACTCACGGTGGGGGGCATGGCCGAGGTGTTTCTCGCCACGCGCAAACGGGACGCCCAGGGTCCGCTGGTGGTGGTCAAGCGCATCCTTCCACACCTGCAGGACCGGGCCGACTTCGTGCAGATGTTCGTCGACGAGGCGCGGCTCACGAGCAACCTGTTCCACCCCAACCTGGTGCAGGTCCACGACTTCGGCATGGCGGAGGGCGTGCACTACATCGCGATGGAGTACGTGGACGGGCTCACGCTGTCGGTGGTGCTGCGCCGACAACCCCGCCGCAAGCTGCCGCTGGTCCTCGGCTGCTGGATCGTGTCGGAGATCTGCGCCGGTCTGGACTATGCACACCGACGGGCGGACGATGACGGACGCCCGCTGGGCATCGTGCACCGCGACGTCAGCCCGGACAACATCCTGATCTCGCAGCAGGGGGAGGTCAAGCTCGCGGACTTCGGCATCGCCAAGGCCAAGATCCAGCTCGTCCGCACACGGCCCGGCCAGCTCAAGGGCAAGTTCTCCTACATGTCGCCGGAGCAGGGCATGCATCTGCGGGTGGACAACCGCTCCGACATCTTCGCCGTGGGGCTGGTGCTGTACGAGATCACCACCGGGAGCCGGGTGTTCCCCGGCGGCAACGAGGTGGAGACGCTGCGCGCGCTGTACGACCGGCGCTACACGCCACCCGAGCAGCTGGTCCCCGACTTTCCGCCCCAGCTGGCGGCCATCGTCAACCGCGCCCTGGCGTGGGACCCCGACCGGCGGTTCCAGCAGGCGTCCGACCTGCGCGAGGCGCTGCTCGAGCTGATCCCATCCAGCTCCGACCCCAGGTCGGACCTGGCGGTGCTGGTCCAGTGCCTGCGGGGGCAGATGCAGCTGCACCGTCCAATGGCGTCGGAGCAATTGACCAAGCAACAGTCACAGCCCAGGGTCATCGTACCCCCCAGCAGCCAGCGCGACACCCTGCTGGGCGTGGGCAAGCCCCGCGCGCGGAGCGGGGGATCCTCCGAGGACACCTTTCGGGACCAGATCCCGATGTTCCTCGAGGCCGAGCCCAGCACGGCCTCCGTGCTGTTCCCCTTCGAGCAACCCTTCGTCGGGCTGGAGCCGGAGGACACCGACACCAGCCCGGTGACCGTGAACGAGCTGCCCCAGCCAGCCGAAGTGGACCTGGACGACCATGACACGTTGAAGGTGCCGGCCCTGTCCAAGTGGGACGTGGACAAGGACGACTGATCAGACACTGCACAACGCCCTGGTTCGGTGCGCGAACCCTGCTATAATCGCTGGCTCGATGGGGACATCTCGCAGAGACGACCCGACGCTGGTCTACACCGACGTCGACTCGGGCGCACTGAAGATCCGGCGCTGGTCGCTGCGGGTGCTCAACGGACCTCAGGCCGGGACCACGATCACCCTGGACCGGGGCTCGCTGCTCATCGGCTCGACGAGCAGCAACGACCTCGTGCTGGAGGATCCCTGCATCTCCCGTGCGCACCTCGAGCTGCGGCTGCTGGAGCGTGGACTGCAGGTGCGGGATCTGGGGAGCAGCAACGGCACGTTCCACCAGGAGACCCGGATCAAGGAGTCGATCCTGCAGGGCGCGGCGGTCCTGCGCCTGGGTTCCACCGAGCTGGTGGTGGAGCCCGCGGACCGCGAGGTGGAGGTCACCACGAGCCTGGAGCATCTGGGCCAGATGGTGGGGAGCAGCCCCTCCATGCGCCGGCTGTTCGGGATGGTGAACCAGATCGCCCCCAGCAACGTCAGCGTCCTGATCGAGGGCGAGACCGGCTCGGGCAAGGAGATGGTCGCCGCCGAAATCCACCGCCTGAGCACTCGAGCACGCCAGCCGCTGGTGGTGGTGGACTGCGGCGCTCTCCCGGCCGGGCTGGTGGAGAGCGAGCTGTTCGGCCACATACGAGGCGCCTTCACCGGAGCCCTGGTCAATCGCGAGGGGGCGTTCGAGCAGGCCAGCGACGGCACGCTGTTTCTCGACGAGATCGGCGAGCTTCCCACCGACCTGCAGCCCAAGCTGCTACGCGTGCTGGACCAGGGCCAGCTCAAGCGGGTGGGAGACAACACGCTGCGGACCATCGACGTGCGGGTGATCGCCGCCACCAGCCGGGATCTGAACGTCGAGATCACCTCCGGGGCATTCAGGCCCGATCTGTTCTTCCGCCTGGCCGTGGTCCGTCTGCGGGTTCCCCCGCTCCGCGAACGCCCGGAGGACATCAAGCCCCTGGCGCAGACCATCCTGCGCAAGGTCACCGGCCGCGACATCGTCGTGCCGGACACGACGGCAGAGGAGCTGCGCCGCCACAGCTGGCCGGGGAACGTGCGTGAGCTGCGCAACGTGCTGAGCCACGCCGTCGCGCTGTATCCCGACCGCTCGATCCTGCAGCTGCCGGAGGTGCTGGGGACCGAGGATGCGCCCGACATCTCGTCCGAGGTGCCGCTGGAGGGCGACTATCGCGAGGCCAAGCGGCAAGCCGTGGACCAGTTCGAGGAACGCTACCTCCAGAGCCTGCTCGCACGCCACAACTGGAACGTCTCCGGCGCGGCGCGGGAGGCGGGCGTGGACCGCAATTACCTGCATCGCCTGATGAAGCGCCACGATATCCGGCGGCCCTGACCCGAGGGGTACATAACACGGCGAAAGCGGCATAATCCTACAATCGTCGTGGAGGAGAATGTCGTGACCAGCATGCGTGTACGTCTGACCGTTTCGCAAGCCGAGCAGTGGGACCAGTTTCGAGACGCGACCAAGCCGAACGAGGTGCTCTTCTGCCCGCTGGACGATCCTTCTCCGACCTCCACCCACCTCACGGTGGAGGTGGTGTTCCTCTCGGGTCCGCGCTTCTTGCTGCGTGGTACTGTGGTCTGGCGCCGCCCGGCATCCGACCGCCAGATCCGGGCCGGCGTGGGCCTCGAGCTGGAACCCCGCTACCTCGCCACGCTGCAGTTCATCAACGCCTACTGCGACGGACAGACCCCGGACCGGCGTCAGTTCACCCGCATTCCGGTCCGGCTGCGCGTGACCTACCACATCGGCGCCCAGCGTCGGATCAACTTCACGCGGGACGTGAGCCCCGCCGGGCTGTACATCCACTCCTCGAAGATGCTGGCGGCCAACGATCCGATCCGCCTCAGCCTGTCGACCCTCAAGGGTGACGGATCGCTGGAGCTGGCCGGACGCGTGATGTACAGCGACGCGACGCAGAACCCGGGGATGGGCCTTCAGCTGATGTTCACCGACGGATCACGACGCGATGCGTTCGCGTCCTTCATCGACGAGCTCGCGCGGATGGTGGAGTCGGGTCAGCTCCCGGACGACCTGTACTCCCTGGGATGAAGCCGCTGCTCCTGGGCGACTGCTGCTGGTGGGGTGCAGCTCGCGCGCCGAACACCGTCATCCCTTCCTCCTGTGGCCCGCGTTGCGACCTGTCACCGTCAGTGGCTGAGCGGGTGCCGCCTCCACCGACCCCGCCGTGGGATCCAGCCCGAACCACAGCGTCACCGCCCGCCGGCGGACGAGCTGCAGCAGCTCCTGCCACATCTCGGTCGCCTCGCGTCGCCACTCGATCACCGGGTCCACCTGGGCATATCCCCGCAGCCCGATCCCCTCCTCCAGCCGCTCCAGCGCCGACAGGTGCTCGGTCCACAGGTCGTCGATGGCGGCCAGCAGCACCTGGCGCCCGAGCTCGTGCAGCAGCTCGGTGCCCACAGCCTGTTCCCGCTGGTGCAGCAGCTCGAGCGCCAGGCCCGTCGCGGCGTATGCCAGATCTCCCCGGAGCTCGTCCGGGATCGCGAACGGCTGGTGGAAGCAGGCCCGCAGCGCCACCTGCAGCGCCTCGTGGTCCTGTGTCGCCCCGGCCAGATCCTCGACCACCTCCCGCACCAGCTGCTCCGGATCGTAACCCTCGCCCGTGACCAGCGTCTGACGCCAGCCGTAGATCGTCTCCCGCTGGGCGTGGATCACCAGGTCGTACTTGAGCACCTCACGACGGATGGCCTTGTTCTCCTCGTCCACCTTGTGCTGCAACGAGCGCAGCAGGCGGTGCACCGCGGCGGATTCGATGGCCTCTCCCTCGACATGTCCCTGCGCCCGCAGGCGGCCCCGGACGTCGTCGATCTCCATCCGACCGAACTTGTGCCAGATCTCGTCGTCCAGCGAGACCATGAACTGGCTCGATCCGGGATCGCCCTGGCGGCCGGAGCGGCCCCGCAGCTGATCGTCGATGCGCACCGACTCGTGGTGCGCCGTCCCGATCACGTACAACCCCCCCGCGGCCACCACCTTCTGCCGCGCCGCCTCGCACTGACGACTCAGCCGCTGCAGCTCCTCGACCCGCTGCTCCGCGGGCACGCTCTGCGCCAGGAGCTCCGCGTTGCCGCCGAGCACGATGTCGGTGCCCCGGCCCGCCATGTTGGTCGAGATCGTCACCGCCCCCCACCGACCGGCCTGGGCCACGACCTCGGCCTCGGCCTCGTGGTTCTTGGCGTTGAGCACCGTGTGCGCCACCTGCGCCGCGTCCAGCAGCCGCGAGATCTGCTCCGACTCCCGCACGCTGGTGCTCCCCACCAGCACCGGGCGACCCGCGCCGGTGAGCTCCACGATCTCGTCCACCATCGCCCGGTGCTTGTCCTGTAGCGTGTCGAACACCAGGTCCTCGAAGTCCGTACGGACCATCGGCATGTGCGTCGGGATTATTTGCACGTCCCGCCCATAGGTCTGACGGAACTCCTCGCGCTCGGAGTAGGCGGTGCCGGTCATGCCGCTGAGCTTGAAGTAGCGGCCGTAGAACGTCTGGTACGTCACCTTGGCCAGAGTGCGGTCCTCGGCCTTGAGCGCCACCCGCTCCTTGGCCTCGATCGCCTGGTGCAGGCCGTTGGCGTAGCGCTTGTCCTCGGACACGCGGCCGGTGAACTCGTCGACGATGAACACCCGACCCTGGTCCACGATGTAGTCCACGTCGCGCTGGAACACCCCGTGGGCCAGGATCGACTGGTGCACCGCGTGGTACAGCAGCGCGGAGGACGGGCTGATCAGGGACTCGATGCCGAGCCCCTGCTGCACAGCCTCGATCCCGTGGTCCGTCAGGTTCGCGGTGCGGGTTTTGGGCTCCACCACGTAGTGGTAGCCCTCGGACAGGTTGCAGGTCACCCGCTCCACGTGCTCGAACACCGCTGGATCCTCGTGCGAGGCTCCGCTGATGATCAGCGGCGTGCGGGCCTCATCGATGATCAGGAAGTCCACCTCGTCGATGATCGCGAAGTTGAACCCCCGCTGCACCACCTCGTCCGGCGTGGTGGCCAGGTTGTCGCGCAGGTAGTCGAAGGCGATCTCGTGGTTCGTGCCGTAGGTCACGTCGCAGGCGTAGGCCGCCTGCCGCGCCGCGGTGGGGCTCGAATCGTCTCCCATCTGCTCCAGGATCACGCCCACGTTCAGGCCGAGGAACCGGTACAGCGGCCCCATCCACTCGGTGTCGCGCTGGGCCAGGTAGTCGTTGACCGTCACGATGTGGACCCCGTCGCCGGTGAGGCCGTCGAGGAACGCGGGCAACGTCGCCGCCAGCGTCTTGCCCTCGCCGGTCTTCATCTCCACGATCAGCCCCTCGTGCAGCGCCATCCCCCCCATGAGCTGGACGTCGAAGTGCCGCATCCCCAGCACCCGCCGCGAGGCCTCGCGCGCCACGGCGAAGGCCTCCACCAGCAGGGGATCCAGCGCGGTGCGCTCCGTCGCCCGTGCGCGGAGGCTCGCCGCCCGCTCCCTCAGCCCGTCGTCCGACAGCACCTTCAACGACGGCTCGCGCTTGTTGATCGCATCCACCTGACGCTCGTAGCGCGCCAGCCGACGCTGCTGCTTGGTGCCGAACACTGCCTTGAACAGGCCCATGGCGCCCTGTAGCGCATCCCACGGGGGATGGCAATCGCGACACCGCTTGATCGGACGTGGCCCGCACGGGATAATCGACCGTCCATGAGCCATGATCCGGGACAGGCGCCCTATCGCCAGCTGGCCGAACTGAGCCCACAGCTGGCCATCGCCGTGGATTGCCTGAGGCAGGCGAAGATCTTGCTCCGGTCCTACCTCGGGCTGGTGCAGCGCCTGGGGCAGAAGAACCTGCTCAGCGGCACGAAGTATGACCCGAGCCTGTCGGACCTCGAAGACCGCCTGCGCACCATGGACATGGAGCACGCAGCGCTTTGGGACAAGCTGGACGAAACGCGGGATCTGCTGCGCGACGCGGGGCTGGAGGTTCAGGCCTACGAGGCCATCCGGGCCCAGGTCTCGGACACTGTCTCGGGCTACCAGGAGCAGCACACGTCCGAGGTGGGGATCTTCGAGTCGCGCCACGAATCCCGCTGGTGGGTCGACCCACAGCAGCAGGCGTTGCCCACGGCCGCGCTTCAGGCCCTGGCCCAGCAGCTCCCGCCGGTGAGCCTGGACATCGCGCCCGACCCCGAGGTGGAGGGATACCTGCGGACCGAGCGCCGGGGCCTGCTGGCGTGGAAGCTCGCCGTCGGGCTGGCGGTGCTGTCCTTCGTCGTCGGCATGTTCTGGCTCACCTGCCGGGGGTCGTGAAAGCGACAGCCTCAAAAGAGTTGCGTCCGGCCCGCGCGGGTCCACAATCCGCTCAAAGGAGCTCCCTCTCTCCATGTCCATCCGCTCGCTGTCGCTGCTGGCCCTGCTGATTGTTGCTACCCCCGCGTCCGCCGCCACCTGGCCCCGGGGGGAGATCATTATCCCCACCCGGCTGTTCCAGGCCCGCAGCAAGCTGGACCGCGTGGTGCTGGAGAGCAACCCGCGGCTCTACCTGCCCAAGGAGCACGACCCCAAGGCCGACCTGATCATGGTCATCGGAATGCCGGGCTGGGGTGGTCGCTCGGAGAACTTCATCGGCACGCTGTACAACGGTCTGTCCGACCCCACGCTGCGTCGACGCCTGGTGCTGGCCGCGATCCAGGACCCCAGGACCCGCGGGCCGCGGTTTCAGGGCCAGGGCGAGGCGATCCACGCCAACGTCTGGTCCCTGGACGACGAGTCGATCCCGGCGCTGCGGCACTTCATCACGCGGGTGGCCGAGGAGCTGGCGCCAACGCGCCCGATGGAGGTGTACCTGTTCGGCTTCTCCTCGGGGAGCCCCGCCGCCCCGCCGGGCGCGATCCGCATCGCGCTGTTCGGTCCGAGCAAGGGCTTCGTGATGAAGGGCGCCATCTCCGTCGGCACCGGCAGCCCGGTGAGCGCGAAGAAGCTGAAGCAGACCGGCCAGCGCGTGCTGATCCTGGTGGTGCCGAAGATCGGCCAGCACGAGCCCAGGGCCCATCGCTACGACCAGGGCAAGCGCGCCATGGCCGAGGTGACCCAGACCCGCCTGGCGGACAACGGCGCCACGAGCTACCTGCGGCACATTCGCACCGCGCGCCGCCACTTCGACTGGCACTGGGGCCTGCTATCCCAGTGCCGCTACTACAGGCCGGGGAGGTACGACGAGGGCCGCGGCTACTGGCCCAACTACTGGATGCCCAACCCCGAGACCTTCGGCCACGTGGCGGCCTTCATCCAGGGACAAACACCACCCGAGACGCTGTCCCCGCCGCTGACGCGCTGCCCGCGCCCGCCCAACCCCAACGACGAGGCTGACCCTGACGCGAAGGTCAACGATCCGTCGCGGCAGACCCCGTGGGCCCCGGGCACCGAGACGCTGGAGACGATCAAGCTGCGGCCCGCGGCGCCGTGAGCCGCCGCGGCCGCCGCCGACCTGGTTGATCGCCGTTCAGCGCCCCTGGGCCTGCTGCACCGCGGCCAGCAGCTGGTTGGCGTCGGTCTTGTAGCGCTCGACGGTTTGCTCCACCTTGCGGGCAATGGCGGTGTAGTCGGCCTGCAGCTGCCGGATCTGCTCCCCCTCGGGGCTGTCCTCACAGACCTCGGGTTGGGCCACCTGATCGAGCCGCCGGCGCAGCCCCGCCACCTCCTGCTGGTGGGACCGCAGCGCGACCACCGTGGCATCGAGCCGCTCGAGGATCTCGCGCAGCGGAGGGTGTCCGCTCAGCAGCGGCTCGCAGATCTTCCGCATCTCTGCCACGTCGGCCTCGGTCTCGCGCGTGGCCTGGTCGATCTTGCTCACGGTTCGGTCCAGGCGCGAGCGCACATCCGCCACGCGGTAGGATCGGACGCAGCCCGTGAGGGCCAGCAGACAGCCGGCGAGCAGCAGCGGGGAAGAGCGTTTCATCCCGCAATGGTATCAGACAGCCGTGCCCTGATACACACCGATACAACCCGTCACACGATGCCAACGGAAAGTGGAGTCCCCGTCGCTCACCATCAGAAGCGAAAGGAATCCCCCATGACCGTTCGCCGCTGCCTCTCACTCCTCGTGCTCGCTGTTCCCCTGTCCCTCGGTGGTTGCACCCGGGAGAGCAAGGCCAACGCCCAGTCCGCGGAGCAAGCTGGCGGAACCTGGGTCCGGACCGAGGTGCTGGAACGGCGCACCATCGCCAGCGCGATCCAGCTCACCGCGGCGCTCGAGCCGGTGACCGAGGTGACGCTCTACTCCCAGGTGGCGGAGCGCATCGTCCACTTCCCGCTGGAAAACGGGGACGCGGTGCGCAAGGGACAGGTCATCGCGCGTGTGCGCTCCGACAGCCTGCACCAGGCAGAGCGGCAGATCGGCGCCGAGATCGAGTCTCTCGACGTCCAGCTCGGGAGCAACCGACGCGAGCTCGCCCGCGCCCGCACCCTGGCCCGCGGCAACGTGATCACGCGCCAGAGCCTGGATCAGGCCGAGGCGACCTACCTCGCCAACGCCGCCCGCCGCAAGTCGCTGGAGGCCAGCCGGCAGCAGATCTCGATCAACGCCGGCAAGGCCGCGGTCACCGCCCCGTTCGACGGCATCATCGCCAACCGGCGGCTCAAGCTGGGGGACATGGCCTCGCCCCAGACTCCGCTGTGCACGCTGATGGCCGTGGACCGGTTGAAGCTGGAGCTGCAGCTGTCCGAGGCCCAGGTGACGCGAGTCAAGCCAGGGCAGCTCGTCCGGGTGCAGGTCGACGCCCTGCCCGGGCAGGTGTTTCAGGCGGAGCTGACGCGCATCCTGCCCTACGTCGACCCGACGCTGCACACCAACGCGGTGGAGGTCACGCTGGACAGCGGCCGGGGCCGGCTCAAGCCCGGGATGTACGCCCGGGTGGAGATCGAGCTCGATCGACGGACCGACGTGCTGGTGGCCCCCGAGAGCGCGCTGCTGCTGGACACCGGGAGCGGTGACCAACAGCGCCAGGCCTTCGTGGTGGACCGCGCGGGGAAGGCACGACGGCGCACGGTGCACCTGGGGGCCCGGGACGGCTCCTACCTCGAGGTGCTGGAGGGTTTGTCGCCCGGGGAGCGCATCGTGACCCGCGGCCAGCACGCGCTGTCGGACGGTCAGACGGTGCAGATCCAGAAGCCGCGGAAGACCCAGCCGGAGGACGCCCGATGAGCCTCGCATCCCTGTCCGTTCGCCGGGGGGTGACCTTCGGCGTGGTGTTCCTCGTGCTCACGGGCTTCGGCCTGTTCTCCCTCTCGCGGCTGCAGCTGGACCTGTACCCCGAGCTCTCCTTCCCCTCGGTCATGGTGCTCACGAGCTACACCGGCGCCAGCCCCGAGGACATGGAGACGCTGCTCACCCGCCCCATCGAGGGCGCGGTGAGCGCGGTGAAGGGGGTCAAGGCGGTGCACTCCGACTCGACCCACGGCTCCTCGGTGGTCACGGTGGAGTTCGACTGGTCCAAGGACATGGAGCAGGCCGAGACGGAGGTCCGCCGCAAGCTGGAGCCGATCAAGGGCCTGCTGCCGGAGGACGCCGACGACCCCATCGTCATCGCGCTGGATCCGTCCATGCAGCCAGTGGTGATGCTGATGCTCAGCGGCCCCTACCCCCTGGACCGCCTGCGCCGCATCGCCGAGGACGAGGTGTCTCCCAGGCTGGAGCGCATCGACGGCATCGCCTCCAGCGAGGTGGCCGGCGGCCTGCGGCGCGAGATCCACGTGACCCTCGACCCGGCCCGCATCGAGGCCTTCGGGCTGGACGTCAACACCCTGCTCGCCGCCATCCGCCAGGAGAACCTGCACGAGCCCGGGGGCGCCGTGGAGCAGGGCAGCATGAGCTTCACGATCCAGACCCAGGGCAAGTACCGCTCGGTGAAGGAGATCGGCGAGGTCGTCGTGGGTCAGAAGCGCGGGGCGACGGGCGCTCGCGAGCCGCTGCGGCTGTCCGAGGTGGCCCGGGTGGAGGATGCGTTCGTCGAGTCCCAGCGGGTGATCGAGGTCGACGGCGCCTCGGCCGTGTGGGTCAACGTCCGCAAGCAGTCGGGGGCCAACACGGTCAAGGCCGCCACGGCCGTGATCGAGGCCCTGCCCGGCATCGCGCGCGGCAGCGGATACAAGCTGGACTTCAAGGTGCTGAACAACCAGGCCGAGTTCATCAACGCCTCCCTGGGCAACCTGTCCACCACCGCGGTGGTCGGCATCGCCATCAGCTTCATCGTGCTGCTGATCTTCCTGCGCAGCGTGCGCAGCTCCATCGTGGTGGCCAGCGCCATCCCGCTGTCGGTGGTGGCCACCTTCTTCGTCATGGACCAGGCCGGGATGACGCTCAACATCATCTCCATGGCCGGCCTGGCCCTGGCCATCGGCATGCTGGTGGACAACGCCATCGTCGTGCTGGAGAACATCTTCCGCCTGCACGAGCAGGGTCTCCCCATGCGCCAGGCCGCGGTGCAGGGCGCCGCCGAGGTCAGCACCGCCGTGACGGCCTCGACGCTCACCACGATCTCGGTCTTCGTGCCGGTGCTGTTCGTCAGCGGAGTGGCGGGGGTGATGTTCCGCGACATGGCGATCACCATCTGCTTCGCGCTCATCGTCTCTCTCGCCGTGGCGCTGAGCTTCATCCCGCTGGCCGCCTCGCGCCTGCTGGGTCGCAGCACGAAGAAGCCGGCGTCGACGCTCGCCACCGGGCGTATGACCAGGGCCTACGGCCGGCTGCTGGACTGGACCCTGGCCCGCCGCTGGACCGTGGGGCTCGGGCTGCTGGTGCTGGTGGGCGGCACGGTGGTGCTGGTCAAGACCATGCCCACCGAGTTCATGGCGAGCCACGACCAGTCGTTGATCTACGTCTCCGTCGAGACGCCGGTGGGCAACAACCTGCAGGCCACGGTGGACGCGGTGAACGAGGTGAAGCGCGAGATCGAGCAGGTCATCCCCCGCCGCGACCGCAAACTGATCGCCGTGGACGCCGGGACCGCGGACGGGTTCGCCGCCATCTTCTCCAGCGGCGCGCACACCGGCACGATCCGCGTTCCGCTGGTCCCCATCGGAAAACGCCAGACCTCGCAGGGCGAGTACGAGGCCCGCCTCCGCCTGCGCCTGACCCACGTCCCGGGGGTCAAGGCCACGGTGGGGATGCCGTTCAACATGATGGGCGGCCAGGGCGACATGGAGATCCAGCTCCGCGGCCACGATCTGACGCAGGCACGACGGCTGGGGCTCCAGGTCAAGCAGCGGCTGGAGGCCATGCCACAGCTGGCGGAGGTCACGTTCTCCATGGAGGACCAGCAACCGCAGCTGAAGATCCAGTTCGACCGGCGGAAGATGGCTGACATGGGTCTCTCCACGGCGTCGGTCAGCCGGACGATCTCGACCTTCTTCAAGGGCCGCGTCGCCGCGCGGTACTCCGAGGGCGGGGACAAGTACGACATCCTGGTGCGCTACGACCGCCGGCACCGAATGGACGTGGAGGCCGTGCGGCGCATGCCCGTCACCACCGGACAGGGGAGCACCATCGCGCTGGGCTCCATCGCCCGGGTCTCGATGGAGCTGGGCCCCACCACCATCTCGCGCAAGGACCAGGAGCGGATCACCACGCTCAACTGCACGCTCAGGCCGAACCACGTCGACGCCTCCGGCACGACCATGCGCAAGGACCTCGGCGGGACCATCACCCGGGTGGAGCGGATGCTGTCAGCGCAGAGCTGGCCCGCGGGCTTCAGCTACCACGTGGGCGGAACGGCCGAGGACTTCCGCGAGTCGTTCGGCGCCCTGGGCATCGCGCTGCTGGTGGCGGTGCTGCTGGTGTACCTCGTGATGGCCAGCCTGTTCGAGTCGCTGCGCCAGCCGTTGATCATCCTGTTCACCCTGCCGCTGGCCGGCATCGGCGTGATCCTGATCTTCGTGCTCACCGGCAGCGCGATGGACGTCTCGTCGCTGATCGGGGTGATCATGCTGGTGGGGATCGTGGTCAACAACGGCATCATCCTCGTGGACGCCGGCAACCAGCTGCGCCAGCAGGGGCTGGGGACGGTGCCGGCCATGGCCCAGGCAGCGCGGCAGCGCCTGCGCCCGGTGCTGCTCACCAGCCTGACCACGATCCTGTCCATGGTGCCCCTGGCGCTGGAACTCGGTGAGGGCGCCGCCAGCTGGTCCGGCATGGCCCGCGCCGTGATCGGCGGCCTGACGGTGGCCACCGCGCTGACGCTCCTGGTGGTGCCCACGATGTACACCCTGCTGTCCTCGAAGACCGCCCCGACGGCGGAGCGCGCGACCGGCGCGCAGGACGCGCCCGTGGAGGTGATGTCATGACTCGCTTGCTCCCGGCGTTGCTGCTGCTGCTGACGGCCGTCGCACCGGCGCACGCCGCGCCGCGGGCCATGACCCTGGCGCAGGCGCTGCAGGCCGCCGCCCGCCGCAACGTCCAGCTCGACGCGCTGCGGCTGGAGGTGGATCGCGCCGAGGCCCAGCTGGGCCGGGCCTGGTCGCTGCTCCTGCCCGGGGCCCAGGGCGGCCTGCAGTACGTGCGGGCCGACCACCCCGACGAGGTGGACTTCGGCGGGGCGACGATCGTCGTCCGACGACAGGACGACCTCAGCGGCAGCCTCTCGGTCAATCTGCCCCTGATCCGGGCCTCGTCCTGGAGCGCCATCAGCCTGGCGCGCCAGGGGACGCACCTGGCGCGGCTGACCGTGGCCGAAGGCAAGCAGCAGCTGCTGCTCCAGGTCGCCCAGTCGTACCACGTGGCGCGGATGAGCCAGGCGCTGGTGCAGCTGCGGCAGGAGCAGATCCGCTCTGCCACGCACCACCTGGAGGTGGCCACGCGCAAGCACGAGGCCGGGAACGGGCTGCGGCTGGACGTGATCCGGGCCGAGACCGACCTGGCGCAGGCGCAGCAGGAGCTGCTGAGCGCCCGCCTCTCCCTGGAGACCGCCTGCGACACCCTCGGCTTGCTCACCGGGGTCGGGGGCCGACCCATGCCGCACGCGGAGCGGCGGAGCCCCGCTCGGGTGCGGAGCGGAGCGCGCCACACAACGCCGCGCGAGACGCCCGAGCCCACCCGCCCGATGCTGGACGAGGGACAGCTGCTGCAGCGGTCTCGAAGCCGGCTGGACCTGCAGATCAGCCGGGCCAACCTGGAGCTGGCCCGGCGGCAGGTTCGCTCCTCCTGGTCCGCGCTGCTCCCGGCCCTCGGCGTGGGATGGCAGGCCAGCTTCCAGATCACCGATCCATCGGACTTCGGCGACCAGGACCGCACGCGCTGGTCCACCGCGCTGACCCTCAGCGTCCCCCTGCTGGACGCCGTGACGTACCACGACATCCGCCAGCGCCGCATCGAGCGGCGGCAGGCCGAGCTCCGGCTGCGCGACGCCGAGCTCAACGCGGGCAAGGCCGTACGGCAGGCCCGGCGCGACTACCTCGCGGCCCAGGCCTCGGAGCGCATCGCCCGGCGTCAGGTCGAGCTGGCCGCCGAGGGGCTCAAGCTGGCGCAGTCGGCGTACGAGGCCGGCGCTGGCTCGTCACTGGAGGTGACAGACGCCCGGCGCACGGCGACCTCCGCCGAGACGACCCGGGCCACGCGACAGCTGGAGACCCGCATCGCGCTGCTCGCGCTGCAGCGCGCCTCGGGAGAGGACCTGGCGCGGGTGTATGGTCCGGCGGGCGGACAGAACGAATGACGCCGCCCCAAACAGCACGTATGCTGGTCGACGTCATGGAGCAGCCGCGGATCCTGATCGTGGAGGACGACCCCAAGCTGGCCCGGCTGGTGCAGGAGTATCTGCAGTCCAACGGGTTCCAGGTGGCCATCGAGCCCCGGGGAGACCGGGCGCCGGGCCGCATCCTGGCCGAGCTCCCGGACCTCGTGATCCTCGACCTGATGCTGCCGGGCCTGGATGGGTTGCAGGTCTGCCGCGAGGTGCGGCCGCGCTTCCCCAACCCGATCCTGATGCTCACCGCCCGGGGCGACGAGGTGGACGAGGTGGTGGGTCTGGAGCTGGGGGCCGATGATTACCTGGCCAAGCCGGTCCGCCCGCGCCTGCTGCTGGCCCGGATCAACGCCCTGCTGCGACGCCTGCCCACCCCCGGCGGTGGCGCCGAGACGATCACGCTGGGCAGCCTGGTGGTGGAGCCCGCCAGTCGGCGAACGACCCTCGACGGCCAGGAGCTGGATCTGACCACCGCCGAGTTCGACCTGCTGCTGTACCTCGCCCGCCACGTCGGCGTACCGGTGACCCGCGAGGAGATCTACCGCGAGCTGCGCGGCATCGAGTGGGACGGGCTGGACCGCTCCATCGATCTGCGCATCACCCGGCTGCGCCGCAAGCTCGGCGACGACGGTCGCAACCCGCAACAGATCAAGTCGGTGCGGGGCACGGGCTACGTGCTGGTGCCCGCGCCATGACCCGCCTGCTGCTGCGCATCTCCCTCGGCATCTTCGCCGCCTCGGCGCTGATGTTGGTCTCGGGCCACCTGATCTTCAGCATCTGGGCCCGTCGCACGATGGAGACCTCGCCTCCGAGCGTCGTCGTCGCCGCGATGGACGGCCTGCAGGCCCGGCTCGCGTCGCTCGAGGGCGTGGCCCGGGATCGCGAGCTGCAGCGGCTACGGACGACGCTGAAGAGTGATGTGCGGGTATTGCATCGCCACGCGCCCGAGATCCCGATCAGAACGCACGCACGGCTGGATACCGGGCTCAGTGTGGTCGCGTTCGATGGCACCCGCCCCTCGATCTACGTCCCGCTCGCCGGGGAGCAGGTTCTGGTGGCCGGCCCATTCCCTGGGATGGAGGTGGTGCACCCCTGGATCATCGTCCTCGTGCTGGGGACGTCGATCCTCGTCGTGGGCCTCACCGGCTTCTTCCTCTCGGCGTGGCTCGTGCGCCGGCTGCGCCGGCTGGAGCGGGCGGCGGTGAGCTTCGGCCAGGGGGACCTGTCCGCCCGCGCCCTGCCCGACTCCCGGGACGCCCTGGGCAGCCTGGCCCGGCGCTTCAACGACATGGCCCAGCGGCTGCAGCGGCTGATCGAGAACCAGCGCCTGCTGCTGCAGGCCGTGTCCCACGAGCTGCGCACGCCCACGGCTCGCATCCGCTTCGGGCTGGAGATGCTGGCCGGGGCCACCACCGAGACCGAAAAGCAGGAGCGCATCGCCTCCATCGACGACGATCTGGCCGAGCTGGACGATCTGGTGCAGGAGCTGCTGGTGTTCAACCGCTTCGAGGACGGGGCGGCGCCGCGCCAGATCGAGCCGATCCCGGTGGCGAGCACGGTGCGGGAGATCGCCGACCGACTGGAGCACCTCGGGACAGACCTGAGGCTGACGATCACCGACCAGCAGCCGCCCTGCGAGGTGGCCTGCGATCTGCGGGCCTTTGGTCGGGCGATGCAGAACCTGCTGCAGAACGCCATGCGCTACGCCGCGAGCGAGGTGACCGTCGCCTGTCGGCGCGAGGATCAGCGCGTGGTGCTGGAGCTGAGCGACGACGGCCCCGGGATCCCCGATGTGGATCGCCAGCGGGTGCTGGAGCCGTTCGCCCGCGTGGAGGACAGCCGCTCCCGCGAGTCGGGCGGCGCCGGCCTCGGGCTGGCCATCGTGCAGCGCATCGTCACGGCCCACGGCGGCAGCATCACCATCGACCAGACCGAAGCCGGTGGGGCGCGCGTGATCACCTCCTGGCCCGCGGTGTAGGCTTCGCTCCCACCGCTCGAGTGTTTGTCCCGCCCGATCGAGGGATGACGAGCCTTCCGTCGTGTGGCATTCTGAAGTCTCCCTCCACGACAACCGAAAAGAGGTGATCATGCGATGTGTGGTACCCGTCCTCGCCGTGTTCTTCGTGACCGCGCTGGCATCCACGGCCGACGCCCGACGTTGCCCGCGAGGCATGTACTTCAACTACCGAATGAACCGCTGCGTCTCCACGCACCACGTTGGTCCGATGCACCCCGTGCGACCGGGTCCCATGGCGCGGCCCGCCTGCCCCATGGGCTGGCGCTGGAGCGTGTACTACAAGCGGTGTGTCCGGCGCCCGGAGCGATGCCCGCGGGGTAACCGTTCACGGGGTTGGTTGCCTGGCCCGAGCGTGAGCGGCACCGTCTGCTCATGAAAACCATCGCAGCAAGAATCGACGATCGCGTAGATGATCTGATCAGCAGCCTCAACGCCCTGGTGGGGGAGCTGGCCCTGGAGGCGCTTGCCCGGAGGACGCGGCAGCCGCCAAAGCACGCGGTGAAGCGGCGTTCGCCGGCCCAGCCACGCCGTGAGCCGGAAA
>Ga0210044_10001237_pt1 | contig 38902 bp, 35 predicted proteins | sample CryGey13umfilter_2_FD_183959 | JGI IMG/M metagenome (GOLD analysis project Ga0210044, IMG submission 183959) | Groundwater microbial communities from aquifer in Utah, USA - Crystal Geyser 4/9/14 3 um filter (SPAdes) (version 2) | ecosystem: Environmental > Aquatic > Deep subsurface >... | reverse complement strand
ATTCAAGCACCTGCCTTCTTAGAGTTCGAATACAGACTGGTTTTAATCTTGATTTAAGCTCATCATAAATTGAATCATCATTTAATCTTAGATACTGATTCTTGTAACTTTTCAAATCACCAAACGAGTATTCATCAATAATGCTGACAAGACCATACAATTCCAATAAAGAATTTTGTAAAGGCGTGGCAGTTAAAAGTATTTTCGGACTGTCAGCAACTGATGATTTTATTGAATTTGCAATTTTGTTGGAAGGCTTATAAACATTTCGTAATCTATGTGCTTCATCTATTACCACCAAATCCCATTTAGTATGTTTTATGTATGCTTCCTGTTTCCGTGCAAACTGATATGAACAGATAATAATTTCTGTCTGATCAAAAGGATTTAATTTTCCTTCTTTAATAAAATTATTAAACGATTTCGTTTCGAGAATGATTGATGGTAAGAAAAATTTATCCTGTAATTCCTGACTCCACTGTTTACGAAGATTTGAAGGGACTATAATTAAAATTTTTCTTTTTCTCTCAGCCCATTTCTGTGAAATAACCAATCCAGCTTCAATTGTTTTTCCTAGACCGACTTCATCAGCAAGAATAGCTCCATTAGAAAGTGGCGATCTGAATGCAAACAAAGCCGCTTCAACTTGGTGGGGATTCAGATCAACTTGGGCATCTAGAAGGGCAGAGGTAAATTTTTGTATGCTATCCGATGGAACACGTTTAGTTAGTTCGTATGCAAAGTGTTTTGCTTGGTATGGAGTTAAACGACACTTAATCATTATTCTGTTTTAAAGAAAACTCTGTTGCTTCTTAAATTACCTGACAATTTATCTGCAAATTTTATTTTATTAATCTGAATTTGTTTATCCGAGAAAACATTAAATTCTATTACCTGTATTTTCCTTTGTTTGATTTTCGCTGAGAATTTTTTGCAATTCATAGTAGTTTGAATCAATAACAATGCACCCCGAAAGCATATCGTGCAGAGTTTGTTTGCGTGGTGAGAAAACCATTATGATATAACCAATGCCGAAAACAAGTCCGGAAAGAATTTTTGCAAAGTATCTTCCGGTTGCTCTGCCAAATGAAATTCTGTTGCCGGTCAAATCAGTTACTTTTAGATTAAGAGTTGATTTTCCGATTGTTGCCTGCCGAGCAGAAGATTCCATCAAAGCATAATAAAGCCAGTTGATTACAATTGACAATGCGGTGATAAAAAGTATTGTAAATACAACGACTGAAATCTCTGCAATTGATAAATCCTGATAATGATTTGACTGAAAAGATACATTTTCAAAATCCGCTCCGCCCTGATTTTTGAACTGAGAAAAAACTCCAAAACCGAAAGCGAAAAAAACAGGAATGATAATTACAAGTGAAACAAAACCAATCAGAATCTGGTCGATTAAATGTGCAAGAAATCTTTTCCAAAAACCGGCGTACTTAAATTCATTCATGACAATCTCTCATATCTTTTTGTGAAAACTAAAGAGCAAAATATTAGCAGTCAAGATTTTTCCGAATTAAAATCGTTTTCCCTTTTTGAGCAGCATGAACTTTTGTTTCGGGTTTGTTGCTTAAAATTTTTTCTCCGAGCCACTGCTGCGATTTTTCTTCTCCGTGAATTAAAATCACTTGCTTTGGTGAAAGACGGTTAAATATTTTTAATAAGTTTTCTCTGTTTGAGTGCGCCGGAAAATAAAATCGCTGAATGCTGCATTTTACTTCGCGGAGAAATGAGTTGAAAATTATTTTATCATTCTGCTGTGAGTTTGTAAGTGTGAATCCCAGAGTTTCTGGGTCGCAGTAACCAACAATGAAAATTGCTGATTTATTATCATTCAGCCAGTAATCAGCAAATCTGAACGAAGTGGTTTGAGGAAGCACCATCCCGCTTGTTGCCAAAACAATTGACGGGTTTTTACTGAAGAATGATATGTCGTTTATTTCAAAATAATTTTCCTGCTCAATTTCGTTCAGTTTTATTTCAGCATCATTTCGGCTTACCAAATATCTGTTGTCGTCATAAACACCGGAGATTTTTCGTGAAAGTCCTCCTGAATAAATCGGAACGTGAAGCAATTTGTTTTTACTTTTCAAATCGTGTAACATCAAAAGGATTTCCTGCATTTTACCGAGTGCAAAAACCGGAATCAATACAGAACCGCCTGAATTCAAAATTATATTTGCAGCCCGCGTGAATCGTTCGGCTTCTGATGAAAATGTCCCAAGTGATTTTGAATCAGTTGAACCGTAAGTTGTTTCTGTCATCAAAGTTGTAATTATGAAATCCGGAATTGATGCACCGTTCAAAATAAACTGAGGTTCAAGCCTGATATCGCCGGTATAAAATATTTTTTCGTTTTCGAATTCAATCAAAACAGATGCTGAACCGAGAATATGTCCGGCATCATAAAATGTAACTTTAATTTTATTTTTCGAAGTATGTCTCATTCCTTCGGCAGAGAGGGTTTCTTTATATTTTAAAAATCGAATTGACTTTACCAGCATTTCAACTTCATCATGAGTGTAGATAATAAAATCAGGCTCATCAATTGAACGGCTTATCAAATCGACTGCGTTGTGCAATGTAAGCAAAGCAAGTTCTGCCGTTTGCTTAGTTGAATAAATTTGTATGTGCGGAAATTTTTTAATCAAAAAAGGAAGTCCGCCAATATGATCCTGATGAGCATGAGAGATAAAAATAAAATCAACAGGTTTGTTTTCTATTAGCAAAAAATCGGGAATCGATTCGAAGCCCGTTTTTCTTGGGTGAATTCCGCAATCAAGTAAAACTCCTGTTCCGGCAATATTAAGGTAAAAGCAGCTTGCCCCGATTTCATCAGCGCCGCCCAAAGGTAAAAATTCAATCATTAAATTTTGCAGTTCCCAATAGTTGAATCCAAACCGGCAGTAAGTTTCGTCAATTCTTCCAGTTGATTTTTATTTAACTTTTTTTGAATATCTTCAAATAATATTCTTTCCTCTTTACGCACATGTGCAATCAGCATTTTACCTAATTGATCTTCTGCTTCTTTGGGGTCAGCTTCATTCTGAATTTTTTCAAAAAGAATTTCCATTCTGCGGTGTTCTGAAATTATTTCATCAACAAAATTCCTAAAATCACCTGTCAGATTTAATATAAACGGAAAAAGCAAATTCTCTTCCATATCAAAATGATATTTCAATAATTCAAGATGCTGTGAGACAAAATATTCTTTTTTCCCCTTTGCATCAGCAGGAATATTTTCATACGGCGGAGAATTTTTCTGCAGAATTTGCCCGAGTAACAAAGCCTGATGATGGTGTTTGCTAAATGGAATTAGGCTTGGATGTCTTTTCATTTGGTTTCTTTACATTGTGAGTTTTTCTTTCTCTGTAGAGCTGCCCGATTTCTGCACCGATAATAAACAAACATGATGAATAAAAAATCCAAAACAATACAACCATAACAAGAACAAACGCGCCATAAAACTGATTGTCTGCCAGAAAGTTTGAAACGTAGAAGCCAAATAATTTTCTTGCCAAATCCCATAAAACAGTTGCCCAAATTGCGCTTACCAGTGCAACTTTTTGTTCTAATTTTTCGTGGGGGATTAAAGAATAGAAAACATAGAACATTAAAAATATAATTCCTGTTGCTGAGTAAGATATAATTGAATTGAGCACATAACTTATCTTCAGGTATGAAAGGACGGGAATTTCATTCGTTGCTAGCACAATAAAGTTTAATAAAGGAACTGCAAATGTTGAGATAAAAATTAAAATCAGGAGAAGAAAAACCATTTTGAAATCTTTAATCATTCCTCTGATTGCAGTTTCATTGGTTTTGATAAAGAAAATTTGATTAAGCACTGTTCTGAGGCTGCTGAAAATCCATGTTGAAGTAAACAACAAACCAATAATACCGAAATATGCTGCAAATCCTTTGTACTCAATTACAGAAGGAAGTTTAGTGGAAATAATCTGCTTGGCATAATTTGCATATTCAGGATAAGGAATGATAGTGTCAATGGTAAAAATAATTTTCTCTTCGATTACACCGGGGTCAACGAAAGTTCCAAGAATAGAAAGCGACAGCATGATAAATGGCACAATACTCAGTAGCAATGAAAAAGCAATTCCGCCGCCGGCAAGGAACAAATGGTGTTCATCAATTTTTATCCAGAGTCCGATGAAATAATGTTTGATGAACTCAATAATTTGCTTTGTGGTTTTTGCGTTGAAATACTTTCGCAAAAATTTGTTAACAATGCTTAGAATATCATTATTCTTCATTCATCTTCTTTGAAATTGTGTTAAAATAAATTTCATTTAGCTCAGAAAGGTCAAAAGTATTTCCGTTTATTTCAAAATTGCTTCCGCCCGTTCTGCCAATAAATTTATTTGGAACGGAATGTTTGTTCAGCATTTCTTCAAATGCCTTTTGTTTTTCTGCAGTAACAGAAACAATAATTCTCGATTGAGATTCAGAGAACAGCGAAAAATCCAAACGCGATTTAACCGGCACTTCGACTTTTGCACCAACAGATTTTTTTTCATCAGAAATGCAGCATTCAGCCAAAGCACAAATTATTCCGCCTTCAGAAATATCGTGTGCAGATTGAAGCAAATGATTTTTAGTCAGTTCATTCATCAGGTCAAATATTTTTTTCTCTTTTGTTAAATCAATCTCCGGTGCTTTTCCTGATACTTTATTGTGAATGATTTTTAAAAATTCACTTCCGCCAATTTCCTCAAAATCTTCACCAAGCACATAAATCAAATCGTTTTTCTGTTTGAATGATGATGTCAACACAAAAGATAAATCCTCAATCAATCCAAGCATACCGATTACAGGAGTCGGATAAACGGCAGCGTCCGGACTTTCATTATAAAAACTCACATTGCCGCCGGTAACGGGCGTATTGAAATAACGGCAGGCTTCTCCCATTCCTTCGATTGCTTCTTTGAATGTCCAGTACATTTCAGGTTTATATGGATTTCCGAAATTCAGACAATTTGTAATTGCAAGCGGAACAGCACCCGAACAAACAACATTTCTTGCAGCTTCAGCAACGGCAATTTTTGTTCCTTCTTTTGGATTTAAGTAAACATATCTTCCGTTGCAATCTGTACATGCAGCAATAGCCTTGTTTGTATCTTTAATATAAATCACAGCAGCATCACTTCCCGGACCAACAATTGTGTTTGTTCTTACCATTGAATCATATTGTTCATATACCCATTTCTTCGAAACGATGTTTGGAGATGAAAAAACTTTAATGAATGTGTCCTGAATATTTTTGATTTCAGGAAGCTTTGACAAATCTTCGGAATTTAATTTGTCAAGATAATCGGGTCGCTGAGTTTCACGGATATAAACAGGAGCGCCACCGCCGAGAACCAAATCAAACGCAGGCACTTTTGCTTTCTTTTCATTTTTATAATCAATGTCCAAAATTCCGTCATCAGTCACTTCGCCAATAATTTCACAGTGCAAATCCCATTTGTCAAACACTTCAAAGATTTCTTTTTCCTTGCCTTTTTCCCCTACAACAAGCATTCTTTCCTGACTTTCACTCAGCATTATTTCATAAGCTGACATATCACTTTCGCGCAGAGGAACTTTTGACAAATCTATTTTCATTCCCGAATTCCCTTTTGCACTCATTTCGGAAGTGGAACAGGAAATTCCTGCAGCGCCCATATCCTGAATTCCAACAATCAAATTTTTTTTTATAATTTCGAGAGAAGCTTCGAGCAATAATTTTTCTGTAAAAGGATCACCAACCTGAACGGAAGGTCTTTTTGATTCGGACTTTTCAGAGATTTCTTCGGATGCAAAAGTAGCTCCGTGAATTCCGTCTTTGCCTGTACTTGCACCAACAATCATCACCGGATTACCAACACCTTTGGAAGTTGCTGAAGCAGTCTGATTATGTTTTACAATACCGATTGCCATTGCGTTTACAAGCGGATTGTCTTTGTAGCATTCATCAAAATAAACCTCACCGCCTACAGTCGGAACGCCGAAACAATTTCCATAATCTCCGATTCCCTGAACAACATGTTCAAAAAGAAATTTTGTATGAGGATCATTTAACGAACCAAAGCGAAGAGAATTCAACGCAGCAATCGGACGAGCACCCATTGTAAAAATATCTCTTAAGATTCCGCCAACTCCGGTTGCAGCACCCTGAAATGGCTCAACAGCAGAAGGATGATTGTGGCTTTCAATTTTGAATGCGATTGCAAGTCCATCGCCAATATCAACCAATCCTGCATTTTCCTCACCGGCATCAACTAATAATTTTCCGCCTTTTCTTGGGAGTGTTTTCAGCAGTGCAATTGAATTTTTATAACTGCAATGCTCGCTCCACATAACACTGAAAATTCCAAGTTCGGTGAAATTTGGAGTTCTGCCAAGAATATTTTCGATTCTTTCAAATTCTTCTTTTGTTAATCCGTGTTCAATTGCAAGTTCTAAGTTTACTTCGGGTTCTGTCATTTCTCAATTCTATTTTTGATGATTGAAAATATACCATTTTTTGAAATTATATGAAGGATTTAGGGATCCAAAGAAGTTTAGGAATAAAAAAAAGGCTGAATACCGCACTTTCATTGCAGTTTCAGCCAATCAAAACCAAAACGATAAAATTTATTTTCCCTGGTTTTTAGTTTTGCAAGTAGAAATACCAAACGGTAAATATGCAGGACAACGGTTCATTAAACCTGTCATTAGCGGTACAATGCCGATTAATCCCCACCAACTGTGATAAAGTAAACCAAGAACAATTACTACTATTCCGAGAACAATTCTCAGAATTCTATCAGCACCACCAACATTTTGCATCATAACTTACTCCTTTTTATTGTTTATTTGATAAAACGAAATCAATAAAGATTCGGATTATTTAATTACTACCGGACCAACCATAACAGAAATACTTTCATTGTATAATCTATCCAGTGAAGTAACAACATAAAAATAAGTGCCTTTGTTCAATTCTTCAATATAATCCAGAAAAATTGTTTCTCCCGGATAAGTGAGATAAACTATTTTGGATGAATTGTTAATATTAATTTCTTCGTCAGACAAAAAACGATAAACGGCATAACAGCTTGGCATTTCGCCATCATCAGCCAGTTCAGGCAAGTCCCAGTTTACAGTCACAAATTTATCAGATTGGGAAACCGTCAGATTTGCTGGAGGCATTGGCGGAATGCTATCTAACCATTCCATTGCCGGAGGCAGAGCAATGTGTGAATAATATTTTTCTTTTAATTTATCTGCAAAACCGCTCCAGTTCATTGAGATTGATTTTGCACTAAAAAAAACTGAGCCATCAACATTAGGGGTTGACCTGTTTAATTCTATTTGATCGAACAATTCATTTTTATTTCCTTTATAATCCTTTGCAGCCATTCGACTTGAAAAATGTCCGATATACAAATGTCTTTCACCCGAAACTTCTGCCCACCAAGGCAATAATTTTGAGTACGGCGCTGTTTTATGATCCATTTCCCAATATAATTGCGGATTAATATAATCAACATATTTCCCATTTATCCAAGAAAGCGGGTCACAATAAAGAATATCGTATGACTGAAATCCATTTGTTCCTGCAAATTCATTTTTCACAATTCCAAACGGGCTTATTCCAAACTTTACATGTGGCTTTGTTGATTTAATCACTGAGTAAATTTCTTTCATCAGCATATTTATATTGTCTCGCCGCCAGTCGTCAATATTTGTAAAGCCACGGTTGTATTTTGCAAAAGCATCCGCATCTTCAGTAGAAACTTTTGGCGAGTACGGATAGAAATAATCATCAAAATGGATTCCGTCAATATCATATCTTGTCAGAACATCTTTCATAATGTTTAATATAAATTCGTGTACTTCGGGCAAACCGGGATTAAGTATTTTCATTTTTGCAAACTGCAAAAGCCACTCGGGGTGAAGTTTTGCAACATGGTTCTCAGCCAGCTCATATTCACCGTCAACACGGACAGCACGGTAAGGATTGAACCATGCATGTAATTCCATATTCAGTTCGTGTGCAATTTCAACAGCTTTTTGGAGCGGATCATAAAATGGTTCAGGCTCTTTCCCCTGCTTTCCAGTTAAATGAAATGACCATGGTTCATAGTTTGATTTGTACAAAGCATCACATTCGGTTCTCACCTGAAACAACACGGCATTAATTCCGGAATCTCTTAATTTCATGAACATAACATACATTTCGCGAATCTGTTCTTCAGTTGATAAATTATTCCTTGAAGGCCAGTCAATATTGGCAACCGTTGCAACCCACGCACCGCGAAACTCACGCTTAGTCTGTGCAGAAGTCAAAGAAACAAAAATCATCATCAAAAAAAATATTATTCTCATTTTTCCTCAAACAATTTTATTTTGCTACTGCAAGTTAATTAAATAGAGTTTTATAAGCAGATGCCGAATAAAATTAATTCACTCTCTTTGCCGAAGATGAAACCATAGATTTTATCGAGCATATTTATCCCAACATTTGCAATTAAAAGTGCCGCTTTGTAATTTGGGTCAGAAAAATTAAAACGAGTGTTTTTGAAATAAAATCTTTCAAAAAGTATTACTTTTATGACAAGGTAGAATTTTATGGCAAAAAAAAATAATACGACTCAAGAAGAACCAATAGAAAAGAAACTCTGGAAAACTGCTGACAAGCTCCGCAAGAATATGGATGCGGCTGAGTATAAGCACGTTGTACTTGGTCTTATCTTTCTGAAATATATTTCCGATGCATTTGAAGAGCAGTATCAAAAACTTGTTGCACAAAAAAGTGAAGGTGCTGATCCGGAAGACAAGAACGAATACACCGCAGAAAAAGTATTTTATGTCCCGCTGGAAACTGCCATCAAGAAATATCAGAATAACTTATTAACTACTGCTCAGATTATTGAAGAGTTAATAAGGATTGCAAAAGAAGTTAAAGACTTAGATGATGATGCGAAACGCCTTGGACTGTCGAATGATGAATTAGCATTTTATGATGCGCTCGAAACGAATGACAGCGCAGTAAAAGTTTTGGGTGATGAAACTCTAAAGACTATTGCCAAAGAAATTGCAGATAAAGTAAAACGCAATGCTACAATTGATTGGACAATTCGTGAAAGTGCCAGAGCAAAGCTAATGGTACTTGTAAAACGTACACTAACAAAATATGGTTATCCACCGGACAAGCAACAGAAGGCAATTGATACAGTATTAAAACAAGCTGAACTCATAGCAGATGAGCTGGTAAATAATTAAAATTAATTCATTCTCCCAGCGGAGATTTATTGAAACCATAGAAATTGCTGTGTTGTTTAATTGAAAAATTATTAATGAGGAAATACGATGATGAATTTTAACAAGTTTACGATTAAAGCACAGGAAACGCTGCAGAATGCCGTGGAAATTGCTCAGAATTACAACAACCAGATTGTTGAACCGGATCATATCCTTGCTGCTATGATTCAGGATAATGATAATATTTCTGTTTCGATAATTCAAAAAGTTGGCGGTAATCTTGACCGAATGAAAATTAAAATCGGCGAGGCTTTAGAAAAATTGCCAAAAGTTACCGGTGCAGGAATTGGTAATCAGTCTTTATCGCAGCCATCTTCAAAAATTCTTGATGATTCCGCAAAAGAAGCAGGCAACTTAAAAGACGAATATATTTCCACCGAACATATTCTGCTGGCTTTGACTGATGACAAAGGAAATGCCGGAAAACTTCTGCAGGAAAACGGTATTGATAAAAATATGATTCTTGCTGCATTAAAAGATATTCGCGGCAATCAAAGAGTTACTTCCCAAAACCCAGAAGAAACTTATCAGGCACTTAAAAAATACGGTCGCAACTTAAATGAACTTGCTAATGCAAATAAACTTGATCCTGTAATTGGCAGAGATGAAGAAATACGCCGCGTGCTGCAGGTTTTATCAAGAAGAACGAAAAACAATCCTGTTTTAATTGGCGAACCCGGAGTTGGTAAAACTGCTATTGCAGAAGGAATTGCAAGAAGAATCGTTTCTGGTGATGTTCCTGAAAACTTAAAAACAAAAAATATTGTCGCTTTGGATATGGGTGCTCTCGTTGCCGGCACACAATTCCGTGGACAGTTTGAAGACAGGATTAAAGCGGTTATCAAAGAAGTCCAGCAATCGAACGGTGAGATTATTTTGTTTATTGATGAACTTCATTTGCTTGTCGGTGCAGGAAGAACAGACGGTGCAATGGATGCAGCAAATATTCTAAAACCCGCATTGGCACGGGGCGAACTTCATGCTATCGGTGCGACTACTTTGGATGAATATCAAAAGCATATTGAAAAAGATGCTGCGCTTGAAAGAAGATTTCAACCCATTTTAGTTGAAGAACCGAATGAAGAAGATTCAATTTCGATTCTTCGCGGATTAAAAGAAAGATACGAACTTCATCACGGAGTAAGAATCACAGACTCTGCAATTGTTGCAGCAGTGCAGTTATCAAACAGATATATCACTGACAGATTTCTTCCCGATAAAGCAATTGATTTGATAGATGAAGCAGCATCAAAATTACGAATCGAAATTAATTCACTGCCGGAAGATTTGGATTCAATAGAGAGAAAAATCAAACAACTTGAGATTGAACGTGAAGCATTGAAGCGCGAAAAAGATGAGGATTCGCAAAAGCGATTAACTGAGTTATCAAAAGAACTAAGTGAACTTGATGAAGAAAGAAATTCGCTGAGAAGTCACTGGAATTTGGAGAAAGATAAAATTTCAAAAATCAGACAGATGAAATCTGATATTGAAAATTTTAAATCACAGGCAGATAAGTATGAACGGGAAGGAAATTACGGAAAGGTTGCTGAAATCAGATACGGAATTATTAATGAATTGGAAAAGAAATTAAAAACAGAAACCGATGAATTAGTAGGAATTCAACAAAGCAAAAAAATGCTGAAGGAAGAAGTGGAAGCTGAAGATATTGCAGAAGTAATTGCACGATGGACTAGAATTCCGGTTTCAAGAATGCTTGAAAGCGAAAGAAATAAATTGATTCGGCTTGAAGAAGAACTTCATAAAAGAGTAATTGGTCAGGAGGATGCTGTAATTGCGGTTGCAAATGCTATTCGCCGCTCGCGGGCGGGTTTACAAGATTCTCACAAACCGATCGGCTCATTTATTTTTATCGGAACAACCGGAGTTGGAAAAACGGAACTTGCCCGAGCACTTGCAGAGTTTTTGTTTGATGACGAACATGCAATGATTCGAATTGATATGTCTGAATATATGGAAAAACATTCTGTCTCCCGTTTGATTGGTGCGCCTCCGGGATATGTTGGCTATGATGAAGGCGGGCAATTGACAGAAGCTGTGCGTCGCCGCTCGTATTCTGTGATTTTGCTTGATGAAATTGAAAAAGCTCATCATGATGTGTTTAATATTCTTTTGCAGGTGCTTGATGAAGGAAGACTAACGGATAATAAAGGCAGAACTGTCAATTTTAAAAATACTGTTATTATTATGACATCAAACCTTGGTTCGCATCTGATTCAAGAAAGACTAAGTGTTATTAATGAGGAAAATTTTTCGGAAATTCTTGGCGAGCTGCGTGTGAAATTATCTGAATTATTGAAGAATACAATTCGTCCTGAGTTTCTCAATAGAATTGATGAGATTATTCTTTTCAAACCATTATTGAAGAATGAGTTGGTTAAGATAATTGACTTGCAACTTCATCAATTGGGGAATATACTTTTACAGAAGGGAATCAGGCTTGAAGTGAAAGAAGGAGTGAAAGAATTTTTATTGCAAGCCGGCTATGACGTTACTTTTGGTGCAAGACCACTGAAAAGAACAATTCAGAAATTCATTATCAATCCCCTTTCAACAGAATTGCTTATGGGCAAATATGAAGATGGGAACAGGATAATTTTGGATTTAGACGAAAAAGGCCGTGTGGCTTTTCGGAAATGATTTTGAATAAATATTTGAATAACTATTCTATTAAGGTTAAGTTTGAGTAAAAGAAAACAAGGTTTATGGTAACAAGATTAATTTATTGTAGTAATAATGAAAAAGTTGTGATTGAAGATGTTGCTGCAGGAAATGGTGCAATTGAAAACCTGAAAGAGCTTGGAATATATCCAAAAGATGAAGTTTTCATTACTAAAAATATTGAATCAAAAGGTCCAATTCATATAAAAAAAAACGAGAAAAATGTTGTAATTGGCAGAAAACTTGCCGAAAAAGTCCTCGTAAACTCATTTTTGGAACAGGTTTTGCCTCTATCTCAAATAAAAATTGGCGACAAGGTTGAAGTTGTAAAAATGAATTCTGACGGCGAGATTCGATATAGACTTTTAGATATGGGATTAATAAAAGGAGTAATGCTGAAAATGATTCGCACTGCTCCGCTTGGAGATCCGATAGAAGTTGAAATGAGCGGGTTTAATTTAACTTTGAGACTTAATGAAGCAAAAAGTATTTTAGTAAAGCCGGTGGAAATTGAAAAAAATAAACGGAAAAAATTTAGCATATTTTCTTGATAATGAAACTGTACCCAAACCGAAGATAGAAAAACCAAAGCAGATTTTGGTCGCCCTTGCCGGAAATCCCAATTGTGGAAAAACCTCCCTTTTCAATAAACTTGTTGGTGCAAATCAGCGCGTTGGTAATTGGGCTGGCGTAACTGTTGAGCGTTTTGAAGGATCAACTTTTCATAGAGATTATTTAATTAAAATTATTGATTTGCCGGGTACTTACAGTCTTACAACCTATTCACCTGAAGAAATAGTAGCAAGAAATTTTATAGTTGAAGAAAAGCCGGATGTTGTAATTAATGTTGTCGATTCTACAAATCTTGAAAGAAATTTTTTCCTTACCACACAACTCATAGATATTCAGGCAAATTTGATAGTTGCGTTGAATATGATGGATGAAGTTGAAGATAAAAAAACTCAGATTGATATCGGGCATCTTGAAAATCTTTTAGGAATTCATACAATTCCAACTTCTGCAGTAAAAGGAACCGGCATTGAAGAATTGTTGGATCACGTTGTTGATCTTTACACAAATAAAATTGTTACCAAACACAACAAATTGGTCTTCTCGGATTTGTCCGAACATTTTATCGAAAGAATTTCTGAAATATTAAAAACCGACGAAGAGCTTTCTGCAAAATACGTTCCCCGCTGGCTTGCAATAAAACTTCTTGTAAATGATAAAGATATTTATGGTTTGATTCATGGCAGACCTATATGGATTAAAATTCATCAAATTCTTGAAGAAGCAATTCGCAGAGTTAAAATTGAACAAAACACTGACCCCGAAATGCTGTTGAAAGAAGAAAGGCATTCTTTCATTAGGGGGGCAATAAGAGAAACCGTAAAATTTAAGCCAAAAATAAAACGGACAACTACGGAAATAATTGACAGCCTGTTGATTAATCGAATTACCGGGTTACCTATTTTTGCACTTTTTATGTGGCTGATTTTTCAAGTTACATTTCGGCTTGGTGAAATGCCGATGAATCTGATTGAAAATTTATTTACCGCGCTTTCAAATTTTATTGTGCAAATAATTCCCGAAGGAATTGGCAGATCAATACTTGTTGACGGTGTTATTGCCGGTGTCGGGGGTGTTTTGGTTTTCTTGCCGAATATAATGATTTTGTTTCTATCGTTGTCATTTCTTGAAGGCACAGGATATATGGCGCGGGCTGCTTTTGTAATTGATAAAGTTATGCACAAATTCGGACTTCATGGAAAATCTTTCATTCCGATGATAACCGGTTTTGGCTGTTCGGTTCCTGCATTTATGGCCACAAGAACATTAAAAAGTGAAAGCGACAGAATTACAACACTGCTTGTAATTCCATTTATGAGTTGCGGTGCAAAATTTCCGGTTTATGTTTTAGTGGCAGGTACTTTCTTTGATCAAAATTCTGCGGGAAATGTTTTGTTTGGAATTTATTTGCTCGGCGTCGTTATTGCTTTAATCTCTGCACGGCTAATGAAATCAATATTATTTAAAGATATTTCCGAGCCGTTTGTTATGGAACTTCCACCATATAGAATGCCTACTTTCAAAACTTTGATGTTTCAAATGTGGTTCCGAGCTTCACAATATTTACGTAAAGCCGGTACAATTATTTTATTTGTTTCAGTCCTAATTTGGGTTGCAAGTAATTTTCCGAAGAGTGAAAGTGTTGAGAAATTATACATAACTAAAATTGAAAATGTAAAACAGAACGTAAATCTTTCTGATGAACAAAAGCTGCAAAAGATTACCAAACTTGAGTCTAAGAAGAATTCACTTCAGCTCGAAAATTCGGCAGTTGGTATTGCCGGAAAATTTATTGAACCAATTGTTCGTCCTTTGGGGTTTGATTGGAAACTTGGATTGTCAATTGTTACAGGAATAGCAGCAAAAGAAATAATCGTTTCAACCATGGGAACATTATATTCTCTTGGATCGGACTCGGGCAATACAGATGCACTGCGTGAAAAGTTACTTGCTTCTGATAAATATAATAAAGCCGTTGCAATTTCTTTTCTTGTATTTATTTTGCTTTATATCCCTTGTTTTGCTGCAAGTATTGTTTTTCATCGGGAAGCAGGCTCATGGAAATGGACAGCGTTTTATGCTGTTTATACCATGTCAGTTGCATGGTTGATTTCTTTTGTTGCATATAATATTGCGGGATTATTTTTGCTTTAACAATAAAGGTTTGATTTAAAAATTTAGTTAAAAAACATAATTGGGGATAAAATGAAAACATTAAAAATATTCGTAATTCTTTTATTGCTTGTGATTAATTCATTTGCACAAAGCAATGAAAATCCTGAGATAACAGTTGAAGAACTGAAATCACATATTAATTATTTAGCCTCTGATGAACTTGAAGGAAGAAAGCCCGGCACAAAAGGAATTGAAAAAGCCGCAAATTATTTGAAAGCCGAAATAAACAAGCTTGGAGTTAAGCCATTAGGTGATGATTATTTCCAAAATTTCGATATTGTTATTGATATTAAAACCGGAGATAAAAATAAATTTTCGTTTGATGAGACTTACGGAAAACTTAATGAAGACTTTATTCCTCTTGCAATTTCAGAATCAAAATCATTAAAAGCGAAAGCTGTTTTTGCCGGATATGGTTTTGCTATCAATGAAGATAATTTGAAATGGAATGACTTTGCTGAAATTGATGTAAACGGAAAATGGGTTATCATGTTTCGGGATGCGCCTTCAAATGACAATAATGAAGCGTTTGAGAATTACAAATCAATCAGGAAAAAGGTTTTAACTGCACGTGACAAAGGTGCGTTGGGTATCATCTTTGTTAACGGAAAGAATTTTGATCTTGAAGACAATTTAATGAGTTTGTCTTTTGCAAACAGGGAAGCATCAGTAGGCATTCCCGTAATAAATGTAAAAAGGAGTTTAATAAACAAACTGCTTGAAAAATATGAATTCCCGGTTGAAGATTTGGAAACGGCAATCAAAGAAAGCAATGGACCCCGAAGTTTTGAGATTGAAAGTGAAATTGACGTTGTTGTTGATTTAGAAAGAATAAGTGCGACCACGAAAAACGTAGTTGCAATGATTGAAGGTTCGGATCCGGTTTTGAAAAATGAATATATTATTTTAGGTGCTCACTATGATCATTTGGGTTATGGTGGAAAAAATTCAGGATCAAGAGCACCGGATACAGTTGCCATTCATAATGGTGCAGATGATAATGCTTCCGGCTCTGCAGCCATATTGGAAGTTTTTGAAAAATTAGCAGCAAATAGAAATCAATTAAAACGAAGTGTTATTTATCTTGCTTTTACTGCAGAAGAAATGGGATTAATCGGCTCCAAGTATTTCACCAATAATCCGCTTGTTGATTTAAAGAAAGTAAAATTTATGTTTAATTTAGATATGGTTGGAAGACTCAATCCTGAAACAAAAAATTTAACAATAGGCGGAACAGGTACAGCAGAAGGATTGGAAAGTTTAATTAAAAATCATACTGATAAATCAGGCTTGAATGTGAAATTTGATTCGCAGGGTTATGGTCCTTCAGATCATGCATCGTTTTATGCGAAAGATATTCCGGTTATGTTTTTATTTACAGGAATTCATGAAGATTATCATACACCAAAAGATGATGCTAATTTGATAAATTATGAAGGTGAAAAACTTGTTGCAGATATAACTTATGATATGATTTTGGAAGTAGCCAATAGTGACCAGGCACTTGTTTATAAAGAAGCCGGACCGAAAGAACAAAAAAGTGCAAGCAGAAGCATGAAAGTCTCATTGGGAATTATGCCCGATGTAGCTTCGTCTGATGTAAAAGGTGTTCGTGCAGATGCGGTGATTGATGGTAAACCCGCACAAAAAGCCGGAATGAAGAAAGGTGATGTTATTATTTCTATTGACGGTAAAAATATAAATGATATTTATGATTATATGAATCGTCTTTCTTCCTTTAAGCATGGGGATAAAATTCAAATCGAAGTTATGAGAGGCGAAGAAAAGGTCAGCTTAACCTGCGAACTTTGATTTTAACATTGTAAAAATTGAAGCTATAATTTTGTTTTCTTTGGGAAAGAGAAACGAATTAGAAATAAAAATTGTCATCCTTTGCCTGCGCTTGTATACCGATAAGTAGGCTCAGGATGACAGTCAATTATTTTAATGGATTTTTTCAAAATAAGTTTTCGATTGATAAATACCTTTCACCTGTATCATAACTGAATCCAAGAACAATGCTTCCTTCAGGAATCTCAGTCAATTTTTTATTAATTGCTGCTAATGTAGCACCTGAAGAAATTCCGCATAATATTCCTTCTTTTGTTGCCGCAATTTTGGTAAATGCAAATGCTTCTTCTTTATCTACCTGAATTACTCCGTCAAGAATTTCTCTGTGTAAATTGGATGGAATAAATCCCGCACCAATTCCCTGTATTCCGTGCGGACCCGGCTGTCCACCGCTAATTACAGGTGATTCAGAAGGTTCAACTGCAAACACTTTAACATGTGGGAATTTTTGTTTTAGTATTTCTGCAACTCCTGTTATATGTCCGCCGGTTCCAACTCCAGTTATCAAATAATCAATCCCATTTGGGAAATCTTCAATAATTTCCAAAGCAGTTGTTTGCTTATGAATTTCAATATTTGCAGGATTTTCAAACTGCTGCGGCATCCATGAATTTGGAATTGAATTCAGCAGTTCATTTGCTTTCTGAATTGCACCTTTCATTCCCAATTCCTTTGGTGTAAGTTCAAATGAAGCACCGTAAGCCGACATTAACTTTCTTCTCTCCACAGACATTGATTCCGGCATTACGAGAATTAATTTGTAGCCTTTGACTGCACAAACCAATGCCAAGCCTACACCTGTATTCCCTGATGTCGGTTCGATTATTACGCTGTTTGATTTTAACAAGCCTTTCTGCTCGGCATCTTCAATCATTGCAAGAGCAATTCTGTCTTTTATACTTCCGCCGGGATTGGTTTTTTCCAATTTAACAAACACATTATATTTGCTGTCAAACAGTCTGTTAATTCTGATATGCGGCGTTCTGCCAATAGTTTTTAATATATTTTGTGCGATCATGTTTTTATTCCTTTCTTAAATTACAAAATCAAAAAATTCTGATGATTGTTTTTCGTTTTTCAATATAATTTCATTTTTATTATAAACCACAGAGTCGGGTGGAATGCTCTTTGTAATCCATGTGTTGCCACCAATTATTGAATTTTCTCCAATAATCGTTTCGCCACCTAAAATAACTGAGTTCGAATAGATTATAACATTGTCTTCAATTGTCGGATGACGTTTTATAGTTGCAAATTTTTTATCAACACTTAAAGCACCCAAAGTAACACCCTGATAAATTTTTACATTGTTTCCGATAACGGAGGTTTCGCCGATAACTATTCCTGTTCCGTGATCAATAAAAAATGATTTTCCGATTTTCGCTCCGGGATGAATATCAATTCCGGTAATTTGGTGTGCATACTCAGTAAAAATTCTCGGAAGTATAGTAACATCAAGCAAATAAAGTTCATGTGCAAGTCTGTAAATTGCAATTGCTAAAAATCCCGGATAAGCGAGAATCACTTCGTCAATACTTTCAGAAGCGGGATCACCTTCGTGAATTGCCTTTGCATCAATCCATAAATTTTTATGAATGTTCGGCAGTTGGCAAAAAAAATCATCGGCAATTTTTTCGAATCTGGATTCAATGCCATTGTTCAACGATAAAAGTATTGTCTTCAGATTTCTTTTTAACAGGTTTATTTTGCTGGCAATTTCTTCTTCGTTGAAATATGTTTGTTCACTGAAATGCGGAAACAATAATTGCAGCAAATCTTTGATCAGAATGTGTGTTACTGATTTTACCGGCAACTTTACCGGATGGTTATTTCTGTTGTGCAGCAATTCCTGTGCAAACAAGTTATGATTAAGACTCATAAAAATCTCTGTGAATGTTAAAAAAATATTTAAGCTAAATTAAAAAAGAGAAGTGAAAACTAACATATACAGCTTGAAAAATAGCTGCTGTTATTCTTTAAGGAAATGATTGATGAAACGATATTTGATAAAATAAACTTCATAAATTGAAAACAGATCGGATAAATTAAAAGTTCACTTAGCTAATGTTTTTTTATATTCATTGTATATATCATCGCTTCCTGCACCAAGACTAATTATCGTTTTCATTGATAGTTCAATAGAGTAATTAACAGGATGAACATACTCAGCTTTTAGATGATAAATAAATCCGGCTGTCGGTGCGGGTCCGGAAGGAACAAATACCGTAAAACTTCCGTCACTATGAGTTTCAGTTATAAATGCAGTCATCAAAGTTTCGTTGCCAAAAATTCTGACAAGTGCGACTCCCAGAAACAAATTTTTCTCGGCTCCGAATATTTGAGCAACAGTTCCTTTAATTATTCTGAAGCCGGGAATCCTTTTCAGAATATTTTCCTCAACTATGTTGTATGCGATATTCCCAAATCGGGTTTTGACTATTAATCCGGTCAGAAAACTTAATCCCAATATAAAAAAAACAGATAGCAGTGAAGCAAGGAATTCGCTCAGCCTTGCTGTTTCAATCAGAATTTGTGTGAATGGTCTGATGTTTTGAGCGATGAATCCGTAAAATCCATTGAACACAATAATTAAAATAATAAGAGGAAGAAGAATTAAGAGTCCTCCTAAAAAAGTTGTGTTGATGAAAGACTTAAATTTGTTCACGTTTTATTTCCTTTTTGAATTTTCTTTTATCATAAAAATAAAAGGCAAAGCTAATATTCCTATTAGTGGTGAAATTGTAAATGCATTTGTAAGTGAAAATAAATCACCCAAAAAGCCTACAATTAAAATTCCGAAACTTCCGGAAAGAAAATTTATTGTCATAAATACGCCATTAATAAACGATATATGATACGAGTCGATTTCATTAATTAAAGCCAGCATAACGGGAGTAATTCCAAACATTGATAATCCCATCAAAACAAGTAATGCAAAAGAAAGTATGCCCGAAGAAAAAACAAAAACAAACATTAAGACCGGGCTTATTGCCAAGATTAAAAACAAAACATTTCTTCGTCCTATCTTATCTGAAATTGTGCCCGAAAGAAAAGTTCCAACTGCACCTGATAGTTGAAATACAGACAATGCAATTCCGCCAAACCAAAGACTGTTTCCTTTTTCGACAAGATAAACAGGCAGAAATGCAGATAAAGCCCCGCGCATAATTGCCGAGAAAAAAAATATTCCTGCAATCTGAACAAACAAACCAGAGTGTTTTTTTATTACTCCAAAATAAGAAATACTTTCTTTCGATTTTCTTAACTCCTCAGTTATTCTGATTTTTCTGAAACGGAAGAAAAGCAAAACTGTTGCGGTCAACCCAATTGGAATCAGTTTGTAAGTTTCTTCCAAACTCCAAAACTCCACAGCACCAAGGACTAACATAGGTCCGAGACTTCTTGCAAGCTCTCCGCCAAGCATAAAAAAACTCATTCCCTTTCCGATTCTCTCTCCCGAAATTCTTTTTACCATTACTGAGCCGGGAACATGAAACAGAGTTGAACCGACACCGGCAAATATTACAATAATGATTAGAGCCCCGTAATCATTGGCTGTACCCAGCAAACTCATCGAAATGGCTGTAATTGATGGTGCAAAAATCAAAAGAAACCGAGCAGGAATTTTTTCTGAAAGTATTCCTACAAATGGTTGAAAAAGTGCTGGTATTTGTTGGAACAGATTTAACATTCCGGCAAGTGATAATGTTATGCCATATTTTTTAACCAGTAGGGGAAGCAACGGAGATAAAAATGAAGAATAAACATCATTGACTAAATGAGCGAAAGAAATAGTAATAATATTTCCCAACTGAAAATTCTTTGAGGTATGTTTGTCAATATTTAATTTATTCATAATTCAAATATATGCATTCAAAAGAAATTGCTTTTTGCTGTTTTTATTAGCAACAAATTCTTACTGGATTGTCGCCACCGATAAAGATTTTATAAAACCTGCAATACTATTAAAAGTATTTGATTCATTGATTATTTTTATCACCGCACTTCCAACTATCACTCCATCGCAGTAAGGAGAAAATGTTTTTACGTCTTCAGGCTTTGATATTCCAAATCCGATTAGCATCTTATTTTTTGAAACAAGCGAATAAGTCCGTTTGAGATTATCAATAACATTTTCGTCAAATGTGTTTTTAACTCCTGTTGTTCCCGTAACGCTTACGCAATAAACAAATCCTTCGCTTAATTCATCAATCTTTTTTATCCTTTCATCTAATGAGGTTGGAGTAGTTAATAAAATTTTCTGAAGTGGCAGAAACTCGTCTGTAAAAAAAGAATCATATTCTTCCAATGGAATATCAGGAATAATTAATCCCGAAATGCCAGAACTGATTGCCTGCTTACAAAAATTCTTTGTGTCATATTTCAAAATTGGATTAGCATAGCCCATCAAGATTAATGGCTTGTCAGAATGATTTTTTAATTCATTACACAATTCAAAAACATCGTCAAGGTTGATTCCTTGCTCAAGTGCAATCTGGGATGAAGCCTGAATCACTTTCCCGTCAGCCAAAGGATCTGAAAATGGAATGCCAATTTCAAGCATGTCAGCACCGTTATCTAAAACCGATTTTGCTGTGTCCAGAAAAATTTCTTTTGTGGGAAATCCGGCAGTTAAAAAAATTGATAATACTTTTTTTCCGTTATTATTTATTGATTGAATATAATCTCTGATGTTTCTCATAAAATTTTATCACCAATTTGATTTATAATTGTATTTAAGTCCTTGTCACCACGACCGCTAATATTTACAATAACAATTTCATCTTTGTTTGTTGTTGGCATCAGTTTATGCAAATATGCAACAGCATGTGCACTTTCTAATGCCGGAAGAATCCCTTCGTATTTTGATAAAAACAAAGTTGCATCAAGTGCCTCATTATCTGTAATTGATTCATATTTTACTCGCGCAATATCTTTCAGTAAACTATGTTCGGGTCCAACACCCGGATAATCGAGCCCGGCAGAGATTGAATGAACTTCTGAAATTTGACCATCCTTGTTTTGTAATAAGTAAGTTTTCATTCCCTGAAAAATTCCGGGTTCGCCAAGAGTTAATGTTGCGCAATGTTTATCGGTATCAAGTCCGTAGCCTGCGGCTTCTACTCCGATTAAATTTACATTTTCATTTTCAAGGAATGAAGAAAAAATTCCCATTGCATTTGAACCTCCTCCGACACAGGCAACAATGTAATGAGGCAAACGATTTTCCATGTCTAAGATTTGTTCTTTTGTTTCAATTCCAATCACAGATTGAAAATCCCGCACAATCATTGGATATGGATGAGGACCAACAACAGAGCCGATGATGTAATGTGTATCTGCAACATTTGTAACCCAATCACGAATGGCTTCATTCGTTGCGTCTTTCAAAGTTTTACTGCCTGATGAAACAGGAATAACCTCTGCGCCAAGCATTTTCATCCGGAATACATTTAACTTTTGTCTTTCTATGTCCACTTCGCCCATATAAACAACGCATTGTAATCCAAACTTTGCACAAACAGTTGCTGTTGCAACTCCATGTTGACCTGCGCCTGTTTCAGCAATGATGCGGTTCTTGCCTAATTTCTTTGCAAGTAATATTTGTCCCAATGCGTTATTTAATTTATGTGCACCTGTATGGCAAAGGTCTTCTCGCTTCAAATAGATTTTTGCTTTGCTGAAATAATCCGTAAGTCGTTTTGCAAATGTCAACGGAGTTGGTCTTCCATTATATTCTTTTTGAAGTGATTCCAATTCACTTAAAAAGCTTTTTTCTGTTTTGATTGCAAAGTAAAGTTTTTCTAATTCATCAAGTGCTGCAATTAATGTTTCCGGAACATATTTACCGCCGTAAATTCCATACTTTCCACTTGCATCTGGAAAATAGTTATTGTTATTTTTCATATAAAAATTCCCTGTCTACAATTGAGGATAGTAGAGTTATTTTTTTTAATAATTTATTAAATCTTTTTGGAGTCAAAGATTGATATCCGTCAGATAAAGCCTTGGCGGGATGATTATGTACTTCTATCATCAAACCGTCTGCACCGGAAGCAATAGCAGCAAGTGCCATTGGTGAAACTTTATCCCAAATTCCAACACCATGAGATGGATCAACAAAAACAGGAAGATGAGACCACTGTTTAATAACTGGGACTGAGTTTAAATCCAATGTGTTTCTTGTCGATGTCTCAAAAGTTCTGATTCCTCTTTCACATAGAATTATATTGAAATTATTTTGTGACGCAATGTATTCTGCTGAGAGTAATAAGTCTTCAACAGTTGCGGACATTCCACGTTTTAAAAATATTGGTTTCATCGAGGCTCCTACCTCTTCGAGCAAAGAATAATTCTGCATATTACGTGCACCAATTTGAATTATATCAGCTACCTCCAAAATTGAATTTAACGAATTTGAATTCATTGCTTCAGTCACAATTTTCAGTCCCAACTGTGATTTAATATCTGCCAGTATTTCCAATCCTTTTTCTTTTAGTCCCTGAAAGCTATATGGACTTGAACGAGGTTTATATGCACCGGCGCGAAAAAACTGGATTCCCATTTCCTTAAGTTCATGTGCAATTTCAAACGTTTGATCATAACTTTCTACAGAACAAGGACCAGCGATAATTTGTAATACATTTCCTCCGATTGATGAATCATCAAATTTTATAACTGTATCATCGCTTTTCATTTCACGACTTACGAGCTTAAATTTTTTTGTAACCCGAAGAACTTCACTAACAGAAGGAAGCATTTGGAAATCTTCCTCTTTTAGGAATTGCATCATTCCTGTAATTCCTATTGCAAGTTTTGAGCTGCCGGGTATTTCATGCGGAGTACAATTCAATTCTTTAACCTTGGTCTTTACTCTGTCTATATCAATTCTTGATGAATCTAACCTCATAATTATTAGCATTCTTTTCTCCGCAGATTATTTAGTGCTTTTAAAATATTTCTAACTTTAGTGTGATCTTTTTTCCCTGGATAAATTTCCAATGACGATGAAACATCAATAGCTACAGGGTGAATCTCATAATAAATTTTTTCTAAATGCCCGATTGAAATTCCGCCGGAAAGAATTATTGAGTGTTTATATTTATCCGGAATTAAATTCCATGAAAACGTTTCCCCGGTTCCCCCAATTCCTTTTTGAGAAAATGAATCAATCAGAAATTCGCAATTGGAATACTGACAAAGAATATTCCAATCAAAATAATCGTTTACTCGAAATGCTTTTATTACGGGCAATTCAACTTGTGAAACATACTGAGGAGATTCATTTCCATGCAACTGGACAACATTCAATCCAATCTTCGAAGAAAGCGAATTAACTAATGAAACACTTTCATCAACGAATACTCCAACTTTTATAATGTTTTTTGGGAGACCAGAAATTATATCACCGGCAGTTTCATAGTCGACAAACCTCCTGCTGTTTTTATAAAAAACAAAACCAATCATATCCACACCGCTTTCTACACAAACAATTGCGTCTTCAAGATTAGTTATCCCGCAAATTTTAATTTTCATCTTTGCACCATTCACAAAACTCTTTTACTGCAAAATCAATATTTGGTGAAACCATAAAATGCTCGCCGACTAAAACAGCATCAATCCCAAGAGATTTTAAAAATACTACATCAGATTTTTTATCTATCCCGCTTTCCGATACAATCACACATTCTGCCGGCAAGGCATGGAGAATATTTGCAGTGTTATTTATATCGACATTGAATGTTTCAAGATTACGATTATTTATTCCAATAATTTTATTTTTTGTGAAATCAATTTTATCTAATTGTTTTTCGGAGTGAATCTCCAGCAACACATCAAGCTTGTTTTCAATTGCAACAGCAGTTAAATCGGTAATTTGTGTGGCTGCAAGTATTTCGGCAATTAATAAAATTGCATCTGCGCCATTTGCTTTTGCTTCCAATACTTGAAATTCATCAATGATAAAGTCTTTACGAAGCAACGGAACTGTTTTAATCTCAGCAATATCTTTTAAGAAAGAAATATTCCCTTTGAAAAATTGTTGATCTGTCAAAACAGAAATCGCATCAGCCTTTCCTGACATATAAATCTCGGCAAATGAAACATGATTGAAATCTTCTTTCAGAATTCCTTTTGATGGACTTGCTTTTTTTATCTCTGCAATTACACTAATTCTGTTTTCATTTTTCAAAGCAGATGCGAAATCAATTCTGTCTTTATGGAATAATTTTGATTCAGAAAAACTGCTTCGTGAGAATTTCTGATGAAGTTGTGCAACTTCTTCTTTTTTTACTTCCAATATTTTATCAAGAATTGTCATTTGTATTTTTCTCCAAACTCTTTTAATGCATTGAGTTTGTCAAGCGTTTTTCCGGATTGAATTGATTCTTCAGCAATTTCGATGCATTCTCTCAAATCGTTTGAAACACCGGCAACTTTTAATGCCAGTGCAGCGTTTGCGAGAACGACAAAGTAGCCAGCAGAATTTTCTTTGCTTGAAAATATTCTATAAATTATTTCAGCATTATCCTTTGCTCCGCCGCCTTTAATTTGTTCTAAATCTATATTCGGAAATCCAATTTCCTCGTTTGTTAATTCATAGAAATGCATTGATGTTGAACCCGTTACGTCAATTACTTTTGCAGGATGAGTTAAACTGATTTCATCGAGCGAATTATTTGTGCAAACAAAACAAACATTTTTCATTTCAAGATATTTAACAGCATCAGCCATTAATCTTGATGTCTCATCGTTAAATGTCCCAATCAATTGTCGTTTTGCTTTTGCAGGATTTGTAAGTGGTCCAAGTATATTAAATATTGATCGAAACTCAAGTTCTTTTCGAATTGGTGCAACATGCTTCATCGCAGGATGATAAAGAGGTGCAAATAAAAAGGCAATTCCAATTTCATTTAAAGCTATTTCCGAAAGTTCCGGAGAAAGTTGAACATGAACACCAAGCTCATGCAAAACATCGGAACTTCCACTTTTACTTGAGATAGAGCGGTTACCGTGCTTTGCCACTTTTACTCCTGCGCCTGCAACAACAAAAGCAACAGCAGTTGAAATATTAAATGAGCCGGAACCATCGCCGCCGGTTCCGCAAACATCAATTAGTTTTTCATCATCACATTTTATGGAAATCATTTTTTCCCGCATTGCTTTTACAAATCCCGCAACTTCTTCTGATGTTTCTTTTTTCATTTTAAGTGCAGTTAACAGGGATGCTATTCTAGAGTTGTTTTCATTTCCACTCATTACAGAATACATTACCTTATACGCTTCATCAAATGTGAGATTATTTCCGGCAATAATTTTTTCTAAATATTCTTTCATAGTTTAATCCAGTTTTTAATTATGTCTTTTCCTTCAAGTGTCATTATTGATTCGGGATGAAATTGAATTCCTTCAATCGGAAATTCTTTGTGGCGAATTCCCATAATTATTCCATCCTCTGTCTCTGCTGAGATTTCTAAAACATTTGGGAGCGTGTTTCGATCAACAATCAGCGAATGATATCTTCCAGCAGAAAAGTTTTGCGGAACATTTTTGTAGATTGTTTTTCCATCATGCATTATTTCAGATGCCTTCCCGTGCATTAAATATGGGGCATTTATAACATTTCCGCCAAAAACATTTGCAATTGCCTGATGACCAAGACATACTCCAAGTATAGGAATATTATTCCCAAAGTGTTTAATAACATCGAGTGAAATACCGGAATCCTCCGGTCTACCCGGACCCGGCGAAATTGCAATTTTATCTGGATGAATTGAATTGATTTCATCCAGTGAAATTACATCATTCCTTTTTACAATAATGTCGTCAACAAAATTTCCAATTAATTGTACAAGATTGTAAGTAAATGAATCATAGTTATCAATCACTAATATTTTCATCAATCACCTCTGCAAATTTTAATGCGTTTAACAAAACAGCTGATTTGTTATTTATTTCTTTAAACTCAAGTTCTGGTTTACTATCGGCAACAATTCCTGCTCCTGCCTGCCAATAAATTTTATCATCAAATGCAAAAAGAGTTCGGATGGCAATGCACATATCGAGATTCCCTTTAAAATCAATATAACCAACTGCTCCTGCATAAATATTTCGTTTTAATTTTTCATAATCATTCAGCAATTGAATCGCTCGGATTTTTGGAGCTCCCGAAACTGTTCCGGCAGGAAAACTTGCCTTTAAAGCATCTATACAATTTTTGTTTTCCTCAAGAATTCCTTCCACCCGAGAAACAATATGCATAACATGAGAGAATTTATGAATTGTCATTTCTTCGGTAACTTCAACAGAACCATATGTGCAAACTCGACCCAAATCATTTCTTGCAAGGTCAACAAGCATTGTATGCTCTGCAATTTCTTTTGGATCAGCAAGCAACTCATTTTCAATTTCTAAATCTTCTTGCGGATTCTTTCCTCGTCTTCGCGTTCCGGCTATTGGCAAAATTGTTGCATGGTTATTATTTACTTTTAATAAATCTTCCGGGGACGTTCCAATTATTGTTAAAGGTTGCGGGTTATTAGTATCTGAAATTTCCATGAAATACATATATGGTGAGGGATTAATTATTCGCAGAGCTCTATAAACATTGATTAAATCCCCCGTGTATTTTGCGCTAAATCTTTTTGATAGAACAATTTGAAAAATATCACCTTCAAGAATATTTGATTTGCACTTGTTAACTAGACTAAAAAATGAATCTGTATTTTGATCATCAGCAAAGTCGAACGAAGAAAAACCAAGATTTTTATCAAACGGTGATTTTAATTTTTCTCTTAAGCCTGTCAGTTCTTTTTTTGCAGAATAAAAAGCTTTATCCAAATCTATTGATGGATCTATTTCGACATTCTTAATTAAAATTATTTGGTGCTTATAATGATCGAATGCAATCAGCAAGTTAAAAACTCCAAAAATTGAATCGGGAATATCAATTTCATTTATACCATCAAACTTAATTACGTTTTCAATCAGAGAAATATTTTCATACCCCAAATAACCAACAATTCCGCCAGTAAAATCCGGCAATTCATCTATCTTGGGATCATTCGTTTTTGAAATTTCCTCGGAAAGAAAATCAAAAATATTCTTCTTTATTGAAATGGAACTGCCATTTTCAGTAATTGTTATATCATTTCCAATATTATTAAAAACTTTGGAAGGAGCTGTGCTAATGAATGAATATCTTGCTAATCGACCAATTCCTTCAACCGATTCAAGAAGAAAACTAAATGAATCATGCTCACGAATTTTAAGATATGCCAAAACCGGTGTTAATAAATCAGCAGTTATTTTTTCATATACTGGTATTTTGTTGTGCAACATTGCTAATTCTTTGAATCTATTTAAGTTCATATATTATCCTTAATTACTTTAAAACAAAAAACCCTTCCCGGTGAATCCAAGAAGGGTTATAAAAAAAATTATATAAATTATTCTAATTCACCAAAGACTGAAATTTAAATAACTGCCACCACCAATTTTGGTTTAATGAATTAGAACAATATTTGATATTTTTTATTTTCATTGGTTGCAAAGATAGAGCATCGGATACCGGTTTGTCAAGTGTTTGTGAAATTATCATTGATTTAGAACAGAATTATTCTTTTCTTTTAAACGAACTTTTGTATAGACAATTGATACAATTAGTAAAGTTACACTTGCTAAAAAGAACGAGAATACCTTATACGTTGTATTTTCGCTTACGAATCCAAATACAATAATATAGCCGAGAGCAATTATTAAATTTCCCGTTGCCATTAATCTGTATTTTTTGTTGTTAATTAATTTTCCGACAATATAATAGAAAAAGGATAACCCGATAAGTGCTATTCCTACTAAATGATTGGGCAGGTTATTAAAAACTACAATTGGGAAAATGACAAATGCGACAAGTAAATATGCATTCCTCAAGTTCTCGGTTATAAGTTCAAGCCGTTTCTTTTGCCAATTTATAACTCTTGCACTTATCAAAGCAACAATTCCAAAACTTGCAGTTGTAAACTGTAATTTATCAGCACTAAATACGAATGAAAATAAAATTAAGATAAAAATAAAAAAGTTAGCAACCACAATAAATTTTGATCGGAACCAAAGAGCAGTGGAAACAACTACCAAACTCTGCCAGCAAAGAAGAATTAAAGCATTTTGTGTGTCTACTTTTGAAACTATTGCAACACTAAACGATGCATATGCAAGCATTGAATAAAAAAATGTTGAAAGTTTGCTGTGGTGCTTATTCCAATGAAGAATTGCAAGAATAAATAAAGCAATAGACAAAACAATAAATAAAAGACCGTTCTCGGCAAGGTTTGTTCCGATTAAAATAATTGCGAATAATCCGAATCCGCCAACTGAGTTGGCGATTGAAATTTTGTAACTCCAATTACTATCATTTGTTTCTTTTGTTTGAAGCGCATTTGCAATTCCATATAACAAGATAATAATCGGAACAAAAACCAGACCCACCATATAATCATTTACAAATATTATCTTTCCGGTAACAAATGGGTTGTTGATAGTCCAAAGCAGAAGAGTAAAATAAGTTAAGATGATTCCCGTTAAAGGAAAAGACTTCCAATTATAGGTGATGCCAATTACGATAGTTGCTAAACAGATTGCGATTAATACAGGAAAGAATATCATTGTTGTATTTGATAGTAGATTAGCCACACAAAATAATATTACTGAAATACCGGTAAGAGCAATTGATTTATTTTTTAGAGAAAGAATCATAGAAACAAGTGCTGTGAAAAAAAGCAAAGATACAATCGTGAATTGATCATTTATAATTGGCGCTGAACTGAAATATTTTAAACGCATGATTGATAAATAAAACAAAATCACCCCACCGCCCAAAATATAGCCGGCGAAGTTTTTTAGGTAATCTTCTCTAATCTGAGAACCTGCCATCATTATCAGTGATATCGAAAATCCAACTGCTAATACAAGTGTCTGGGAAAAAATGCCGATGGGAAAAATCAAAAAGTTAATAACCGCAAGAAGAAAAACAATTATTCCGATTTTACCAAACCATTTTTCTCCCAGTCTGAACTCCATATCTTCACTGCTTTCAGATTCAATCGCTACGGTTTGAACGGTGCTAATATTTTCCTCTGTTTCTAAATTGAGTTTAGTCTCAATTCGATCTAATCTCTGTTGGAGATTATCAATGATAGAATATATTCGATTGATGTCAGATTTATTTTCGTGCTCTGTCATAATTCACCTTATGCTTATTGGTTCTTTTCAATTCTTTTTATGTAGAAATAAATGCTGATAATTAATATTGTTATTACTAATGTTGCAATTAAAAGTCCGTACCGCCTAAAGTAAAATTGATCAATCGCAGCATTTGCTTCGGTAATTACTTGTTTCGACGCAGTGTTTCCTTTTGCAATTACCTCTTTGAATTTTTTCTCTTCAAATGAATGAACAATAGTTCTTGCTTCAAGTTTTGATTGGTGAATGTCACGAAGTTTAAACTTTGCTTCCTCGACATCCATTCCTTTTTGTTCAGCAAGAAAAATTGAATTCTTTGCGTTTGAATCTGCAATTTGCAAATTATCAATTAAACGTCTCATTTTTTTAGCAACAAAATAACCCTTTGTGTTTTTACTTTCAGTATGACATTTTGAGCATATTGCATCTTCGGAAACACCCAACAATTTTTCGGTAGCACTCTTTATTTCATGATTACCATGACAGGTTTCACATTCCGGATATTTGTTTTCATCAAAAACTTTTTTATGCAGACTCGAAGAAAACAACTGTGCATTCAGAGCGTGACATGTCCCGCAGACTTTTGAAATTGATTCTAATCCCGGAGGAGTTGCACCATGATTTCCATGACAATCATTACAAACCGGTGCGGACAAATCATTTTTTTCAAAAACCGCCTTGCCGTGTACACTGTTTTTATACTTGTCGTGTTGATCCGTAGCGATGGCAAATTCTTTCATGTATGATTTATTGCTGTGGCATGAGCTGCAAGTTTTCGGAATATTTAATTTGTATGTTTTAGCACGAACGTCTTTCGAGGTTAGAATATCATGGCTTCCATGACAGCTTGCACACTGAGCTGTTTTAGAATTTCCATTTGCGTTCAGTTTTCCATGAACACTGGTTCTGTATTTTGCCAATTGGTCAACCGTTAGACTTGGATTATAGGTTTGCATATAACCGGCATTGTTATGACATTTGCTGCAAGTCTGGGGAACATTTGTCGGATAAACAGGAGAACGGGGATCAGCAACTTTTTTTATACCGTGTGCATTGTGACAAGTTGTACATTGTACAATCATGCTTTTCCCGTTTGTCGCTAAACTGCCATGAACACTTTTCTGCAAAGATTCTAATTGGTGAGTACTGATTTTCGAATTGTATTTTTTCATAAATGATGTGTCTGAATGACATTTTGCGCAAGTCTCCGAAACACGATTTTGCTTAGGTACTCCTGAAAATCCCTGTGACTTATTCATTGCAACATCCATATCGTCACTGTTAGAATTACCACCATGGCATCCGGCACAAGAAAGTCCTGTTTTGTAATGAACATCTTCTTTAAAAAGATTTGATGCATTATCGCCTAAATCATTATGGCAAGTAAAACACTGATCCTGAGTTGCAAATAAAATTAACGGCGAAGCAATTACTGTGAGTAAGATGTATAGTAAATTTCTATTAAATAATTTCATTTCACATCAATCCTATGATTGTTAGAATAATAATAAAAACTATAGCTGCAATCCCGATATAATTAATCATTCGATTCCTTATTCCACGGGAACTTTTTCTATCCCAGAAAGGAACTAAAATCCAGAGCAGACCAACTACACCAAAGAGAAGGATTCCTAATACTTCTCCTTCAATAAATAATACATGTCCGGGAATTAATTTTAATGTTTGGAACATGAATAAAAAATACCACTCTGGTCTGATTCCTGCAGGAGCAGAAGCAAGTGCATTTGCTTTTAAGCCTAATTCTGCAGGGAAAAACACGGCAAGTATGGCAAGTAAATTCAAAACCAAAAGCCAGAGGAGTAAATCTCTAAGCATAAAATTAGGAAAGAAAGGCATTGTCTTTTTTTCTTCTTCTGATTTTTCGGAATGCATTGGCTCACTGATTCCTTGTCGCTGAATAAACAACAGATGAAGTACTAACAATAATGTAAATATTCCGGGGAAAAGAGCTACATGAAATCCAAAGAATCTTGACAATGTCGCACCAGTTACATCTTCACCGCCACGGAGGAAATATTTGAGGGTTTCACCAACAAAGGGAACTGCCCCTACTATATCGGTTCCAACTTTTGTTGCAAAAAATGCCAACTCATTCCACGGTAGTAAATATCCCGAGAAACCAAATGCTAATGACATTAAAAACATTACTGCACCGGTCAGCCATGTTAATTCACGCGGTTTCCTGTAAGCTTTTTCAAAAAACACGCTGAACATGTGAATGTACATACTCAGGATAAATAAGTTTGCAGACCAACTATGTATGGAACGAATCAGCCATCCAAATTCTACTTTTGACATAATAAACTTGATGCTTTCGTAGGCTAAATCAGAACTTCCTTTGTAATAAAATAGCAGTAGAATTCCTGTTATAACTTGTATGATAAAAAAGAATAACGAAACACCGCCGAAATAATACCAAATTGAATGTCGATGAACGGGAACATATTTTTTGCTCATAAAATGAACAAGATTTTCTAATTCAAATCGTTCATCAAAATAACCAAATATTTTTTTTGCAATTTCTTTCATAATGTTTAAGCTTCCTTCGATACTATGATTTCTTCGTTTTTAATTGAGACAAAATATTTATCAAGTGGTTTTGGAGGAGGTCCTGAAATGTTTTTGCCGTGCAAATTATATTTCCCATTATGACATGCGCACCAAATTACTTTTTCATCATTTTTATATTGAACAGTGCAATCCAAATGAGTGCAGGTTGCTGACAGAGCAGTGAATGTCCCGTCATCGGCATGAATAATAATTACCGGCTTGGTCCCAAATCGGACTAATTTTGAATCTCCGACTTTTAATTCATCAACTTTTCCAGCAGACACACTTTTAACTTCCACTTCTTCCTGCTTTGGCGGTTTAAGAAATGAAACAATCGGATATAATGTTACACCAATGAAAGCTAAAAAACCACCTGTAAATATTTTCTTCAAAAAGTCTCTTCTCTCGTTTTTTGTTTCTAAATGTTCTTCCATATTTTTTCCTGTAATATTAAATAATCAAGTGTTAAAAAATTTTTTGCCGGGGCAATTATGTGTTTTCAAAATTATTCCTGTTTGAATTAATCCCCGCGATTACAATTTCCTGAATAAAATTTTTCTGTATCGGTTTTATTTCGAGATGAAAAATATTTTCTTCATAAATTTTTCCTCCCTCTGCTTTGGGTAGTTCATCAGCAACAACAATCAATGAGGTTTTCGGTTTAATCTTCCGTATAATTTTGATGTGCTTCAACCCATTATCAAAAGGTTTTTGAAAATCATAAATGATTAAATCAATCGATTCATGCTGAAGTTCATACACGAAGTTGGCAAAATCGGATTCCTTAATAAAACCAATTCCGTTATTCGAACAGGTATCTAAAAAATCCTTAATTAAGTTTTGATCTTTGCTAAAAAGTATCGCTGATTTCATTTCCGGTTTTTGTTTTAGTTCTTTAGGCAGGAATCGTACCAAACGGAATTCAAAAATCTGCGAGATGAGCACTAAAGCGGATTGAAATTAATCCCTGAAAATGGATTAAAATCGAAACATAACTGCAAAATTATAACACCCCGTGTCCTTTATTGACACAAAAACGTGTCATTGAAGTCACATTGAGTGTTAATAAATGTCACACTGTCAGTAATAAATTTTCTTTGCTTTAACGCCAGTCTGATGGATTTAATTGGTAAGTATTTATTAGCCGATAAAGATGCCTACGTGTTAAACCTGCTTCCGCCGCTGCTTTTGTTACATTTCCGGAATTTTTTTTTAATATAGAAATCAGATAATTTTTCTCAACATCCCTGATGGTTTTTTGTTTAATTTCACTAAGAGAACTTTTGGATGAATCTGCAACTGAGTTTTCTTTGGTTTGCAAATGTGCTGGCAAGTCAATAGGTTTTATCGTGTTATTGCGAGCAAGAGTGACTGCTCTTTCGATAACATTTTCTAATTCACGAACATTCCCGGGCCAAGAATAATTTTCCAATATTTCAATAACTTCATCCGAGAAGCCAATAATTTCTTTGGAAGAGTTCAATAAAAAAATATCCAAAAAGTGTTTTGCGAGAAGTTGTATATCCTCTTTTCTCTCACGCAGAGGGGGAATATCAATGTTTATCACATTTAGCCTGTAATAAAAATCCTTGCGCAGTGATTCGTTCTGCAATAATTGCTGAACATTTCTATTTGTTGCAGAAATGATTCTTACATTAACTTGTATTAATTCATTCCCGCCGACATGTCTTAATTTTTGATCCTGCAGTGTTCGAAGCAATTTTGTCTGCAGATTGAGGGGAAGTTCACAAACTTCATCAAGGAAAAAAGTACCACCGTCTGCATATTCCAATAAACCTATTTTGTTATGGAGAGCACCGGTAAAAGAGCCTTTTTCGTAACCAAATAATTCGGCTTCAAAAAGATTTTCCGGAAGTGCTCCACAATTGACAGGAACAAAAGCATTGTTGTGTCGCTTGCTGCGTGCATGAATGCTGCGTGCAATTAATTCTTTTCCGGTTCCACTTTCGCCGGTTATTAAAATGTTTACATCACTGTTTGAAATTGATTCAATGAGCTCGAATATTTCTCTCATTGCCAGACTTTTTCCGATTATGTTATCAAACCGATATTTATCTTCAAGTAGTTTTAATAAGTGAACACGTTCAGTTAGCAATGCTCTTTGCTTCTGTCCCTTTTCAATTATTATTTTCATTGCATCAATATTAAAAGGTTTTTCTAAAAAATCGAAAGCTCCCAATTTCATTGCAGCAACGGCTCTGTCGATTGTTCCATAAGCAGAAAAAATTATCACCGGAGAATTAGGGACTAATTTTTGGCAAATCTCAAGCATTTGCATTCCGTCAAAATCGGGCATTAATAAATCACAAAAAATTAAATCGGGTTCATTCTCTTCAAGAAATTTTATTGCTTTTCGAGATTGGGAAAATGGAATTGGTTCAGCACCAAGCAGAGAAACAATTTGCTCGCAACCGGATAACATTTCTGGCTCATCATCAATAATTAATATTTGTAATTTCCTTTTCATAATATCAAATTCTATTTGTTGGCAATAAAATTCTGAAAGCAGTTCCCTTATTTCTTTCACTATCAACTTCAATTTTTCCACGGTGTCTTTGGATAATACTTTTGGTTATTGAAAGTCCCAAGCCGGTTCCATTTTTCCCTTTTGTGGAAAAGAAAGGATCAAAAATTTTCTCGATGGCAATTTTGTCGATGCCGCAACCACTATCTGAAATTTCTATCTGTAAAAACTCTTCGGAAGGAACATTCTTGATTTCGCTGTTTAATTCTACTTTTGATAAAATAATTGAAATCGTACCATCTTTATTGATTGAATCAACGGCATTATTCAATATATTGATGAACACTTGTTCCATTTGTCTTTGATCAACATTGGCAAAAAAATCATATTCGGTATAATTTCTTTTGATCTTGATTTTCTTGCCTTTCAATTTTGGATGAATTAGGAATAAACTTTCGTTAATCAAATTTTTAATGTCAATTTTTTCTGGGTTAAAGCTAATGCGTTTAGAAAAATTCAGTAGAGTTTTTGTGTATTCACTAATTCGCCTGGTTTGATTTTTAATTATTTCTAATTCTTGCTTAATGAATCCGCTCTGATTTTCTTTTAGCAGAATTAAATCAGAATGAGCAGAAATAATTCCAGCAGGAGTATTCATCTCATGAGCAACGGAATCAACCAATTCACCGATGGAAGCAAGCCGTGAATAATGATTCAATTTTTCCTGATAATCCTGCAGCTTTTCAAGATTTTTTCGCTCTTCGTTTGCCTTCATTCTTTTTATGTTCAGCAGATAAATAATTACTACAAAAACAAGAATCGAAATTAAAATTATAACACCAAGTATAAAAAAAACGATAAATTTGTTTTTTAATTTGTTTGTAACATCGGGCAAAAAAGTTGAAATAGAAATCAGCCATCTTTTATTGCCCAATTTCAAAGGGACAAAAGCAAATATTTTTCTTGGCTCGTCTCCTTTTACAAAATATTCACCGAATTCGGGTTTGTTTGAAATTACAATTCTATTTTGTTGCTCAAAAGATGAATGACACCGTGAACATTTTTTTTCGATCTTACTTATTGATTTAAACAGCATCTCTTTGTGACGGGGATGATAAATCAATCTGCCTTCGTTATCCATTATCCAAACAAAATCATTGCTGCTCAAATTCAATGGCTCAACAAAATATTTAATTACCTGATCAAAATTGATTACATATCCAACAAATTTTTCAAAGTTTTTATTTCTATTGTTTTGTGTGGCAAAAATCATTAAGAAAACTTTTGTAGTGTGTGTGTTGCGGCTTGAATCGGGAAATACTTCGGAAATTAAGAAATTCTGCTTGCTGTGTCCTTTGTCCGCCTCCTCAACCATCTTGTGAATCTTATAATGAATTCGGGGTGAAATTGATTTCCCTGCTTGATTAAATACATGTTTGTTTCTAATTAATTCAAATATTGAAAGGATAATTGTTGAATCATAATTATTGCGAAAAAAATTCATTCTGCTCTGCCAACCGTCAACTTGAATAATTCTATCAGACTCGTTTGCTATATGCAGTTTCATGTCTTTAATTAGATGTTCAAGAAAGTAATCAATGCCTTCCGAAACAAGCCGCACCATTTCCATTTGCTGCTGTTGGTGATTCAATTTAGCATCTTCTAAAGTAACATAATAAATTTTATCTATCAGATAGATGAAAACAATTATCACCAGGACAATAGTCAAGGCAAGAAAATATTTGGAATATTTTGTGCTCATCATGGATTAGCAAATAAAAAAACAAGTCGAAATATTTTAGTGCGAAATTCCAATTTGAAAATGTCTCTTAAAAAAATCATTTTTTGCTTAAAAATTTTTTGCCGTCCTTACTTATGTTTTTGAGATACTTTTCAGGAGTTTTATCAAACGCAATTTTGCAATCATCACAGCAAAAGCCGATTTTCTTTCCTTTGAATTCAGATGTTTTTCCTTTGGGATTTACTTTTTCACCATCGAGCGGACAAACCGAATTCCATGCTTTGGACTGTGTATGTATATCCTTTTTGCTCATCGTTTTCGAGTGATCATAACCGGCTTTTTTGTTTTTGGCGGCAAGATATTTTTCGAGATTCTCTTGTGCGGCTTTTACATTGTATTCTTTCAGATTCATTCCGCATTTGTCACACCTTCCTGATTTATCTGCTAAAACTTCCCAATCCATTGGGCATTGAAATATTTTGCCGTCTTTGTTTTTATCAAATGAAACAACATCAATTATTTTTTCTTCTGCATTTTTTTCAATTTTTGCCTTTTCAGTTTCAATGTGTTTTTTTACAGGTTGTGCGGTTAAATTTAACGCCCAAAATATTGCTATAGTCAGAATTAAACATTTATTTTTCATATTATGCTCCATGTCATTGTGATTAAAAAAATCTTATTAATAGCTGTTTTGAAATTACAGCGAAAAGTATATTTTTACAATAGTAGTGAAGTTTAAATGGTGGGGGTAATATGCCAATTAAATATACGGTTCTAAATAACGGACATTATATTCATGCAGTTGCTGAAGAAAAAGTTTCTTCACATGAGTTTATCAAATATGAAATTGATCATGCAACAGATAGCAAAATTAAATCACCCATAGTTGAATTGTTTGAAATCAGACCCTTTGCACTGGATGATATTTCTCAGCAAGACATTCAACAAATCTTGGAAGAAAGAAAAAAAATTAACATCAAACCAAAAAGACATAAGTGTGCTCTTGTTGTTTCAACAGCAGATATAAAGGGATGGGATATTGCAAAATTTTATGAAGGCATGTTAATGCTTCATAGTCCGGAAATAGTAATTGTGTTTGGAGATATTAATACTGCAAAAATATGGCTTGGTGTAAGTTAGGAGGGAATATGGACCAATTTATGAAAGAAGCTTTGAACGAAGCTGAAAATGGGCTTGATGAAGGCGGCATTCCAATTGGCTCTGTTCTTGTTATTGATGGAAAAATAGTTGGCCGAGGTCATAACAGAAGAGTACAGAAGGGAAGTCCGATACTTCATGCAGAAATGGACTGTTTTGAAAATGCAGGAAGATTAAAAGCGTCTGATTATAAAAAAGCAGTTTTATATTCTACTCTTTCACCCTGTGATATGTGCAGCGGCGCTTCTCTCTTATATAAAATTCCTAAAATTGTAATTGGGGAGAATATTACATTCCAAGGACCTGAAGAATATTTGAAATCAAGAGGAGTTGAGTTGGAAATTCTTAATGACGAAAGCTGCATTGAACTTATGCAAAAATTTATAGAAGAACACCCTGAACTTTGGAATGAAGATATAGGTGAATAATTAATCGAGTTCTTTTCATTGTCTGCAATTATTTATTTTTGAAGCGGTACTTAAAAAATGTGAGGAATTAATGCGTGTTCTTTTTTCTATTTTAATCTTGTTGACAATAAAACCAATTGAAGTTTCTTCTCAAAATTCTATTTCTAATATTATTAAAACAATCAAACTTGTTGCCGGTAAAGAGAAGCAAATCAATTTATCGGATCTTTTTTATTCAGAGAATTATGATCTGAGGTTTTCAGCAAATAAGAATTTATTTATTAAAAGAATTAACAGTGATTCTGTATCAGTGGCATCCAACAGTCACTTTGAAGGAATTACTGTCATAGATTTTAAGATTGATATGAATACTTACAGCATCCCAGTAATTTCGAAGAAAGAAAAATTATATAAGTTTACTTTCAAGCCTGAAAAAAAGTTTGATAATATTTTTCTCTTCGGAAGTTTCAATGGATGGAACAGACAGGATATTCATATGACAGATAATGAAAATGATGGAATCTATGAAGCTGAAGTGGCACTTGAACCGGGTATTTATCAATATAAATTTTTTGCAGACGGAAATGAAATTGTTGATTATGAAAATCCGGTAAAAGTTCCGAACGGATTTGGCGATTTTAATTCCGTGAGAACTATCTCTGAAGAAAAAGAAAACAAGTTGTTTCTGCATATTGATAAGTATGAAAAAAC
>Ga0210044_10001233_pt1 | contig 38962 bp, 40 predicted proteins | sample CryGey13umfilter_2_FD_183959 | JGI IMG/M metagenome (GOLD analysis project Ga0210044, IMG submission 183959) | Groundwater microbial communities from aquifer in Utah, USA - Crystal Geyser 4/9/14 3 um filter (SPAdes) (version 2) | ecosystem: Environmental > Aquatic > Deep subsurface >... | reverse complement strand
AAAGAGGACAATGTTTTTTTAGGTTTCATAGTTGAAATTGAAACCAGTTTGAATTTAGTATCAACAACTATTTGAATTTATTTAGGATAGTGGTAACTCGAGCACACATTTTTTGCCATTATGCCCATTCTGAGCGCATGCGAAGAATCTACGTGATTTCAAGGAGATCCTTCACTTTGTTCAGGATGACAACCTTTAAAGATCTTGTTAAAAAAGTTTTTTAATCAGCTACTTAAATTAATTGTCCACACGCCCTAAAACCTTCTAAAAATAATTTCTTACCACAAAATACTAAGGCCAAATCCAAGTGAAAAATCCTGTGCTGTTTCGTTTAAGGCAATTTGACTTGAGATGTCGGCTTGAATGTTTTCTTTCAGCAAATAGGTAAGGCCGCAGTCGAAAAAATGTTCGTGCAACTTTCCTGTAGCCATTGGCAAAACTCCTGCAAATTCTAGAAATCCTCCTAATTCTTCTACGAACAAAGAATGTGAAAGAGAAATGGCATAAAGAAAACGCGCAAACTTATCTCCGCCTTCGCGGGCGGGGAGGTCAAAGCCAGCATTGCTGCCAATGGCAAAACCTTTTGGCAAATCCCAATCGGCTAAAGCTTTAACAGTGGGAACAACAACGTTTGCGGAAAGAGAATCTTTTCCTACCGGTAGAGTAAGGTGTGCCAGCAAAGCAAGAGAAGGTAATGCTTTGCTTTGATCGAAGGCATGCCATTTTGCTCCAAGATCAATATCGGTAAAGCCTCTGGTGGTGGTTCCAACTGAAGACTGAATGCTTGCAATTTCAGTTTCCAGACGGAGTTCTACATCTTCAAGTATTCCAAAACGCAGTAAGGTGGGAAAAGTATAGGTTCTTGTACTTGGTCCAGCGGGATCATCGTAGCCAATTGAAAAGCCATGTTCACTTTGAAAACGATACTTACCAACGGTAACGCTAGATTCAGCAGCATCTGGCCGATCGGTGGTGATTTCATCTGCGTGCAAATGAGGTGTGAAAAGAACAAAAGCAAGAAGGGTGAGCGTAACTATTTTTTTCATGTAATTTTTTCTCCGTAAATACATCTGGCCGCGGATTGGCCGATGAAGTGTGTTTGTTTTCCCATTTCAAATTTCACTGGCCCATCGAAAGGAGCGATTTCACTTACGATAAGTTCAGTGCCGGGGAAAAGTTTATTGTTTTGAAGATAGCTTAGCATTTCTGCTTGGCTGGAATGAATTTCAACAATGCGAAATTTTTCTTTTACAGGTGTATCAAGTAAGTTGAGAAGGTTTTTTTGCTTTAGACTTCCAGAGCGTGTTGGAATTGGTTCTCCGTGAGGGTCGTGTTTTGGTTGTGCAAGTTTTTTGTCAATAAGTTGTTCAAGGCGTTCTGAAATATAGTGTTCCAAAATTTCAGCTTCTTCATGAGCGGCGGCCCAATCCATGCCAAGCACATCAATGAAAAATGTTTCCAGCAAACGATGATGACGAATGACTTCTAATGCGAGCAACTCGCCTTTTTCAGTAAGCTTAATTTTTCCGCCTCTGTTTTTTTTCATCAGGCTTAAATCCACCAAACGTTTTATCATGTTGGTAGTGGAGGGAAGAGAAACAGAAAGGGCGCGAGAAAGCTTAGAAACCGTAATATTTTCATCTTGTTGAGAAATTTTATAAGCATTTTTGACATAGTCTTGAATGGAGGCGCTTATATTTTCTCGGCTTAAAATGGTGTTCATGCTTTTTCTCCTTGATCTTTATTAGCCTAGAGGTATAGAGTTGGTTAGTCAAGACTAATAATTTAGAAAAGGAAAGGCTAAGGATTAAAATGAAAAAAATGTTTCAGCTTTTAATGGTTTTTTTAATAGGAGTGACGCTTTCGTGCTCAAGTTCATCCCAGCAGAAGGCAGCTTCAAAAAATGAAAAACGTATTGTAACGCCAACGCAACAAATTCAAGTTGTTGCTACAACAGGCATGGTTGCGGATGCGGTGAAAAACGTAGGCGGAGAATATGTGCAAGTTGTTCAGTTGATGGGCGCTGGCGTTGATCCTCACTTGTACAAAGCAAGTCAGGGTGATATTGCAAAACTCGAAAATGCAGAAATGATTTTTTACAGTGGACTTAACCTTGAAGGAAAAATGGGAGACATCTTTGTAAAAATGGCTCGATTCAAACCTGTTGTTGCAGTGACAGAAAAAATTGATCACTCGCTTTTGCGCGAGCCACCTGAGTTTGCTGGTCATTTTGATCCACACGTATGGTTTGATGTTTCATTATGGACTAAAACACTGGAAGTTATTGCAAGTGAGTTAAGCCAATTTGATCCCGAGCATAGCGAATTCTATCAACGCCAAAGTAAAGAGTATGGAAAAAAATTGAATGAACTTCATGCTTGGGTGAAAACTGAAATGATGCGCATTCCCAAAACTACGCGTGTGCTTGTCACGGCTCATGATGCCTTTGGATATTTTGGACAGGCGTATGATGTAGAAGTGATGGGCTTGCAAGGGGTGAGCACGGTTTCAGAATTTGGCTTGAAAGACATTCAGCGTTTGGTAGAGATGCTCGCCGTTCGAAAAATTCCCGCAGTCTTTGTTGAATCAAGTATTCCAAAGCGCTCTATTGAAGCGGTTGTAGAAGGTTCAAAAGCAAAAGGACACCAGCTTGTAATAGGGGGAGAACTTTACTCTGATGCCATGGGCAGCCCCGGGAGTGATGCAGATAATTATATTGGAATGGTCAAAGCAAATGTGAAAACAATTCGCGATGCATTGCTTTTTCCAGCAAGTGAACAGTAAGTTTTGCAAAGAGAGAAACATATGAAAAATCCAGCGCTCAGCATTCAAGATCTTACAGTTGCGTATCAACGCCAACCGGTCTTGTGGAATATAAATCTACAGTTACCAAAAGGTGAATTGATTGGTGTTGTTGGCCCTAACGGCGCTGGAAAGTCTACCTTGATTAAAGCCGTGATGGGCTTGCTTCCCATGCTTTCGGGAGAAATAAAAGTATTTGGAGAAGCACTCAAAAATCAACGACATCTCATTGGTTATGTTCCTCAGCGAAGCAGTGTTGATTGGGATTTTCCCACGAATGCGCTTGATGTGGTGATGATGGGTCGCTACGGAAAACTCCCACTTTTTAAACGTCCAAACGAAGCTCATCGAGAATTTGCGTTACAGTGTTTGAAAAAATTGGGAATAGCAGATTATGCCAACAGACAAATCAGTCAACTTTCTGGGGGACAGCAGCAGCGCGTGTTTCTTGCAAGAGCGCTTGCTCAAGAAGCTCAAATTTATTTAATGGATGAACCTTTTACAGGTGTTGATGCTGCTACCGAACAGGCGATTATTGTTTTGCTGCGTGAACTCAAAGAAAAAGGGTACACGGTTGTAGTGGTGCATCACGACTTGCAATCAGTTCCAGAATATTTTGATTCGGTGGTGTTGTTGAACCAGCGTTTGGTTGCGTTTGGTCCAACGGCAGAAACTTTTACTGAAGAAAAAATTAACACCACTTATGGCGGAAGATTAAATATGCTTGCTCGCGTAAGTGAGCAAATGGCGAAAATATAATGAATACTTTCTTTCATATTTTCCTCGATCCCAATGTACAGTTTGTGTGGTTTGGGTGCGTTTTGTTTGGCATCAGTTCTGGTGTTTTAGGTTCGTTTGCTTTTTTGCGTAAACGCGCCTTGCTTGGGGATGCTATTGCCCATGCTGCACTTCCCGGCGTGTGCTTAGCTTTTTTATTTACACAAAGCAAAAATCCATATGCGTTAATTATTGGTGCAAGTGTTACGAGCCTCATTGCAAGTATGTTTGTGCAAACCATTTCCCGAAAATCTCGTATTAAAGAGGATACTGCAATTGCTTTGATTCTCTCCGTTTTTTTTGCAGTGGGAATTGTGTTGCTCACCATGATTCAGCATAAGCCTTTGGGAAACCAGTCTGGTTTGGACAAATTTTTATTTGGGCAAACGGCATCACTTGTAAGTGCCGACGTGAAAGTCTTTGCAGTTCTAGCTTTCGTGTTACTGCTGGTTGTTGCTTTTACCTACAAAGAATTAAAAGCTTTATGTTTTGATCGCGGTTTTGCTGAAAGCCTTGGCATGCCTATGCGCTTTATCGATACACTTCTCACACTGCTCATTGTTTTGGTGGTGACCACTGGTTTGCAGGCTGTGGGTGTTGTGTTGATGGCGGCAATGCTCATTACGCCAGCTGCGGCCGCAAGATTGTGGACGAATCGTTTGTCGCTGATGTTAGTTTTGGCAGGAGTGTTTGGTGCGCTTGCAGGAAGTAGTGGTGTGGTTATGAGTACACTCGCGCCACGAATGCCAACAGGTCCTTGGATTGTAATGGCCATCACCTTTGTGTTTGCCGTTTCGCTCTTAATTTCTCCGCAGCGAGGAATGTTGTCGCTTTGGCTTCGACATCGAAAACAAAAAAATAAAATTCAAAAAGAAAATATTTTGCTTACGTTTGCTCGATATGCCGAAGAAGGTTTTTACCAGTTTTCTCTCGACCAGCTGAGAAGCATTCGAAACTACAACGTCAGAAGAGCGCTTTATCTTTTACGAAATTTACAAAAGGAAAATTTGCTTCTCTTAGGGGATCTTCCAGAAACTTGGGTTTTTACTCAATCTGGTAAAGAGCGTGCTTTCGCGCTTTTGCGGCGACATCGTCTGTGGGAACTTTATTTAAGCCGATATCTTGATCTCAGTTCTGAGCATGTTCATACCGATGCAGAAAATATCGAGCATATTCTTACTCTAGAATTGGAGGCCGAGTTGGTAAAGGTATTGGAAAATCCAACTCACGATCCACATCATCATCCCATTCCTCCTCAGAAAGGAAAAGCTTATGAGTGAGTTTTGGATTATTTTAACGGGCATTCTCACCGCTGTAAGTTGTTCTTTAGTGGGCTCATTTTTAGTACTTCGAAAAAATGCAATGCTTGGCGATGCTATTAGCCATGCGGTTTTGCCAGGGTTGGTGCTTGCCTTTCTCATCACAGGAAGTCGCAGCGTTTTTCCTATGCTTCTTGGCGCAAGCTTGTTTGGGCTGCTCACAGCTTTTTTGGCGGAAACACTTCATCGCTATGGAAAAGTGCAACAAGATGCATCTATTGGAGTAACCTTTACGTGGCTTTTTGCACTTGGAGTTATTTTAGTTTCTCTCTTTACAGGCCAGGTAGATCTCGATCAAGAGTGCGTGCTCTATGGTGAAATTGCCTATGTGCCTTGGGATGTGTGGTTGGTGGGGGATGTGTCGTTGGGGCCGCGAGCAGTATGGATGATTGGTGGCGTGCTTTTGTGCGATCTCCTTTTTATTTATCTCTGTTACAAAGAATTAAAAATTACCACATTTGATCCTTTGCTTGCTGATAGCTTGGGTATTTCAACACGAAAGTATCACTATCTCTTAATGGGATTTGTTTCACTTACAACCGTTGCCGCGTTTGAAAGTGTGGGAGCGATTTTAGTGGTGGCAATGCTTGTGGCACCAGCGGCTGCGGCCTATTTGCTGACAGATTCTCTAAAGGCCATGCTGATTATTGCCAGCGTTATTGGTGTCGCTTCTGCGGTGTTTGGATATTTGCTTTCGGGCAGCATCAATGGATCGATAGCGGGTTGCATGGCCGTGGTGGCGGGCATCCTCTTTTTCTTGGCGTTTTTGTTTTCGCCTCTCCATGGTCTTTTTCGGCATGCAAGGTTAAAAAATCAGTTTAAAGAAGAGCGTTAGACCTCTTGCAGAACCGTCGCGAGCAGCCCAAGGACGAGGCGGGGCGGGGTCCCGAAACCGGAGCGTATATATGGATACGTGAGGATTTTGGGGTGTCCCAACGAAGTCATTGGGTTACGTAGTAGGTTCTGCAAGAGGTCTATTGAGATTCCTTTACATTCTTTTCATACACAGCTAAGGGGCACTTGGTTTTTGAATCACCAGGAAAGGCCGCAGCCCTTTAGGCCTTTGGAGAGTAATGATGCAGACAAAATGGGTTTTCGTTTTGGGCATAAGTTTGCTTTTTCTGGCATGCAACAAAGCGAGCATGGAAATTCGCGAGTACGAGGTGCTTGCGCCTTCTTCTTCTTCTTCTTCTTCAGAGACACTTCCAGCATTTATCCGTGCGCAGGTGAAATGGCTTACGCCAGCAGGATGGCGTGAAAAACCAGCTTCAGGAATGCGGCTCGCAAGTTTTGTGTTGGAAACAGATCTTGAAGCGCAACACAGTCCCGAAATTTCGCTTGTCAGTTTAGCCGGAGATGCAGGTGGCCTTGTTGCCAATGTAAATAGATGGAGAGAACAGCTTTCGCTTGCTCCCATGTCAGGTTTAGAAATACAGCAAACCGTAAAAAAAGATCACAGTCAGCTGGGCGCTTTTGAATGGGTTCATTTTTCAGCAAACCAAGAGCCAAGCGCAAATGCAATGATAGCAGCGTTGTTCTTCGATGAAAAAACAAGCACAACTCTTTTTCTTAAGATGCAAGGAAGTAAAAAACAATTAGAATATTATCAAAATGATTTTTTGAGTTTGTGCAGGTCGCTTAGAAAATGAAAAAAATTTTACTCAAACTAAAACATTTTTCCTGCAGTGCCGACTTGGTTTTTTTCTGCCTTTTTTGGCTCATGGTTCTCCTTGTTTTTGGAACGATTGCGCAGCGTTATATTGGCTTGTATCAATCACAACAGTATTTTTTTTCGTCATGGTTTTTTTGGGTTGGCTTCATTCCCTTGCCCAGTGGTTCTTTGGTGATGAGCGTTCTTTTTATTGGTTTGCTTTCCAAACTTATTTTCAAAAGTCCGTGGACCAAAAAAAGAATTGGAATCAACGTAGTGCACCTTGGTGCCATGCTGCTTTTGTTTGGTGGTTTTCTCACTTCTACCTTTAGCGAAGAAGGAAGTATGGCGATTGTTGAAGGTGAAACGGTGAGCTATGTGAGGGATTACCATGACAAAGAACTTGTGGTTATTGATGTCTCTCAGCCAAAAACAGAAAAGGTATATGCCTTTCAGCAAGGTTGGCTTCAGAAAGGAAAAAAACTTTCTTTGGCTTCACTTCCTTTCAGCATGCACGTTGTAGAATCTTATACAAATTGTACTTTGGCCAAAAGAAAATCTGACGATGATAAAGAATATCATGGTTTGGCAAAAAACTTTTTCTTCGTTCCACTTCCGCGTGAAAAAGAAGAAGAGAAAAATCAGGCCTGTTTAAGTTTTTTGCTTGAAAATGCAGAGGCGGCAAATAACGGTATTTACTCGCTTGTAGAAGAGATGCCTATTACGCAAAACATAAGCATTAAAGATGTGCCATATCGTTTCGAGCTTCGAGCTAAGCGTACCTATCTGCCCTTTAGCATTCGCCTGCTTGACTTCGAAAAGAAAACCTACGCGGCAACAGAAAAAGCAAAAAGTTTTAGTTCGCGCATTGTTCTCTCCGATGGCGGGATAGAGCAGCGTTACTTCATTCAAATGAATCAGCCGCTACGGTATAAAGGGTACACTTTTTATCAAGCTTCGTTTGTAGATGGAGTTGATGCTCAAACAAGTGTGTTTGCAGTTGTGAAAAATATTGGAAGAATTTTTCCTTATCTCTCAAGCATTATTATGTGTTTTGGTTTATTGCTTCATCTTTTGTTGCAAGTTCCAAAGCTTGTGAAACGAGGTGAATCGTGAAAAAATTTATCCTCTTCTTTTTTATCTTTCTGAGTTCATTTTGTTTTTCGGCATCTGCAGAAAATCTTCCAGCTCACAATCGTTTTGATTATAGCTTTATTGCACAAGTTCCTGTTTTACACGAAGGGCGCGTAAAGCCACTTGATACCTTTGCTAGAGCCAATCTGCTTTATTTTTCTGGGAAAAGTTCTTTGCAGAAGAAATCCGCTACAGAATGGCTGGCGCATCTTTTTTTTCGGGAAAATGAAGGAGATGACGAGCGTATTTTTTCAGTTCTTAATCCAGATGTGTTGGTAATACTTGGTCTAGGAGCAAATCCAAAACATCTTTATACGTTTAATGAAGTTTCTGCAGCATTGAAAAATATTTTGAAGACGGTTGAAGAGTTGCATCAGAAAAAGAAAGAAGACAGAACTCCTGCGCAGAATCAAATTGTCGATTTATATTTCAAAACCATTCATTACTACGACCTGAAAAGAAGTTTTTCACTTTTCTTCACTCCATTTCTTATTCACACCAAAGAAGTGGCTTCATTTCTTAAGCTGGAACAAGAAAAACCCTATAGCTATTTCGATCTCCTTCCTCTTCGCCATCTTTTAGAAAGTGAAGTAAAGAAGATAGCAAAAAAAGATCTAGCTCGTCTCAGCGAACGTGAAATTGAAATCACTTCACTTGCATATGGTTTGAGTATTTTTGATCAAGATGTGAGGTCGAAGTTGTTGCGCATTATTCCACCGCAATGGGCAAATGGTGATCAGAACTGGCTTTCCCCTTGGCAAGTTCTGAGTAAAAATCAAGGTTCACCAGAAAGTGCCGCATATCTTTCTCTTTGGAAAAATGCCAGAAATGCCTATGCAAACAACCAAGAAGCAGATTGGAAGAGGCTTGCTCAAACCATTGCAGAAAAAGGAAAAACTTTTGTTACGCGTCCGTGGGCTTTGCGTCTTGAATATTATTTTTCCCTGCTCGATCCCTTTACAAAAAGCATGGCGCTCTACATTTTAAGTTTTCTCTTGCTTTCATTTAGTTGGGTATTTTGGAAAATTCCGCTGCAACGAGTTTCATTGTTTGTTCTCAGTTTTTCATTGCTGCTTCACGCTGCAGGAATTATTTCGCGAATTCTTATTTTGATGCGACCACCGGTTTCTACTTTGTACGAATCAATTATATTTGTAGCTTTTGTTGCAGCATTGTTTGGTTTTTTGTTTGAACGTGTGAAGAAAAATGGACTTGGTCTTTTTATCGCTTCACTTTTGGGTGCCTCGCTTCTCTTTCTCAGCCGCGGTTATGCCAGCGATGGTGACACCATGGGAATGTTGGTTGCGGTGCTTAATACCAACTTTTGGCTGGCAACGCATGTGGTTACCATCACCATTGGCTACGCATGTTGTTTTGTAGCGGGCATTACAGGGCATGTTTATTTGGTTCGAAGACTTTTTTCTGCAAGTGCTGCTCAGCTCAAAGAAATGTATCACGCGATGTTGGGGATGAGCTTGTTTGCTCTTTTCTTCACTTTGTTTGGAACAATTTTGGGCGGTATTTGGGCAGACCAATCGTGGGGAAGGTTTTGGGGATGGGATCCAAAAGAAAATGGAGCGTTGCTTATTGTCTTGTGGCTTCTGTTTTTATTGCACGGCATTCTCACCAAATACTTGAAGCATCTTGGTTTCGCGGTAGGGATGGTATTCACCAATATTATAGTGGCGCTTGCGTGGTTTGGTGTAAATCTTTTGAATGTTGGTTTGCATTCATATGGATTCACCGAAAATATTTTCTTCAATCTTATGTTGTTCTGTTCGCTTGAACTTGTCTTTGCTTTGGTTCTCTACACCCTTATTAGTTATCGTGAGTTGAAATCATGATGAGGTCGCTCAGTTTTTTTCTTTTTGCCACCATTCTTTTTTTTGGACTGCATTATTCTGGTGTGGTTCATTTTGATTTTCTGGATTCGGTTCCTGAGGATGCATCGTATGCAAAAGGGAAAGCAATTCCTGATGTTGTCTTTACAAAACTAGATGGAACGCAGTTTCGGCTTTCGGAGCATGCGGGAAAGGTAGTGTTGTTGCACTTTTGGGGAACATGGTGTGCGCCATGCCAAGAAGAATTTCCACGTCTGATCAAAGAAATGAAACAGTACGAACAGCAAAACATGGTGATGCTTGCCGTTGCTGCCGACCACACTCAAAAAGAAGTGAAGGATTTTTTTGAAGTTCTTTACAAAGAGCATGAGCTTTCGCTTCCCCGTAACATTGAACTGATATGGGATGAAGATGGAAAGGTGGCTGCAGAGTCCTTTCAGATTACAGGTTTTCCTGAAACCATTGTGCTCAACAGCCAACACCTGATGCTTCAAAAAATTGTGGGCCCCATTGAATGGGACAAGCCTTTTTTAGAGCTTTTAGCCGAATTATTGAATGAAACTCAAAAAAAATGACTCTTTTCTTCTCTTTTTTTGCTCAAAAAGTTAATTTTGAAGCCTTCCTTAGATTTTTCTCCTTTCACCGTATTCGCCTTGCACTTTTTCCTTAAAATAAGTACGCAACCTTTCATTTTTATTGACGACAAGATAGGCGGCAAAGCGAGTGGGGGCGCGTAAAATAACATGGTGAACCAGGAAAAACAATGAAACAGCAGCCCTTCCTTTATTTGTCCTCTTACTGGGCATTTCCTCATCAGCATATGCACTGAATGTTCAGGCGCATCGCCCTGGAACCGGAGCCGAAAAGGGATATCAGCTTTTTACTTCAAGCTTGCTTCCTCAAAAAAATGTGGCTGTCGGTTTTTTTACAAACTACGTGCACAACCCTATCGAAACCGGTTTGAATTCTGGAAAGCGAACGGGTGGTTTGGTGGATCAGTTGATCACCACAGATTTTCTTCTCAGTGTTGGTCTTGCAGATTGGCTGTAAGTTGATGCCGATCTTCCTTTAAACCTTTATCACAATATTTCTCCCAATACGATTGCGCCGTATGCAAATCCGAATAGAGATTATGGTTACTTCAATCTTGGAGATATTAGGTTTAATGCAAAAGTAAGTTTTTCTGATGCAGATAAAACCCAGTCTGGATGGGGCTTTGCGCTTGTTCCTTTTATCACTCTTCCTACCGGAAAAGATTCAAAATATCTTGGAGACAACGGAGTGACTGGTGGAGCTGTGTTTGCGGTTGATAAGCAAATTTTGAGTAATCGTATTTATGTAAATCTTGGTTCAAATTTTAGAAATCGTGAAGTAATTGCAAATCTTAATGTAGATGAAACGTTTCTTTTTGGTGCAGGGATAGAACGGCCGCTTGTAAAAAAATGGAATCTTGATGTTGTTGGTGAAGTGTATGGTTCCACGATTTGGAAAAACTTTTTTGATGATGAAGAAACGACACCGGTTGAAATGCAGGCTGTAGTAAAAAAGACATTTAAAAATAATCTCATCGCAACAGTTGGTGTAACAAAAGGTGTAACCGGCGGTTATACATCATCAGATTTTCGTTTCATTGGTGGAGTTTCTTATGTGTTTAAGCCAAAAGAGAAAGAAGAACCAAAGCCTGCGCCGGTAGTGAAAGAAGAATTAATTTATAGTGAGACAGTTTATCATCCGTTTGATGAAGCAAATTATGAAGAGCGCTACGAATCAGATATTAAGCGCCTTGCAGAGCAGTGGAGAAAACATCCCAATTCTAAATATCGTATTACAAGTCACACCGATAGTTTTTGTTCTGATGAATACAATCAAAAGCTTTCTGTGCAAAGAGCCGAAGAAGCAAAAAATGGCTTGATGCGAAACGGAATGGATGCCGATTCACTGATTGTCCGCGGAATGGGTGAGAGTGTTCCTGTTGCACCAAACGATACCGAAGAGGGCAGAGCAAAAAACAGAAGAACTGAATTTGAATTGCTGTTTATTCATTAAAGAAAAATTAATTTTCTTTTGTCATCCTTCCGCCAGAGGCGGAGGGATCCAGCAATTAAAACAATTTGCTGTCATCCTGAACGAAGAGAAGGATCTCCTCTAGCAATTGACCGAGGAGATCACCACGTCGCTTCGCTCCTCGTGATGACAAGGAAAAAAGAAAAAATCTCACTAGGAATAAAGGATAAAAAATGAAGAAAATGAAAATGTTAGGATGTGTGGTTGTGTTGCTGCTTTCATTGCAATCACGTGCATTTGCAGACTGCGACGCAACACCAACAGATGTGGTGAAACGTTATACCGTTACAAGCGCCATTTCAGATACCGCGTACCAAAGCGCAGCCTCAGGTGGACATAGTATCTGGATGCCAGGTTTTTATGATGGCGACCAAAGCAAAATTGCACGCTTTTATTTTCAAGCGGATTCTTTTCTTGATGTAAAAGAAGATGGAACGGCTACTCTTCATGGAATTGCAAAATTAGGAAAAGAAAGCAGCGCTGCTTATTTTTCAGTGTATGGTGGAGATGAATGGGAAATTGAGCTCAGCCTCACGCGCCTTACTGGTGCTGCATTAGCGGCGGTTCAAGCAAAAAAAGAATTGCAGCATAATGTGCAAACAGATTTTGTTACTTCACGTTGGGAATACTACACGTTTTCAAAAGCTACTTGGACGCAGGTTGGCGGAGTGGGAAGTGTTGTGGTAACTCCGTATCCACCCAATGGCCAATATCGTTTCCAGGTAGGAGAAATGGCGAATGGAAAAAACTTATTGTTTGGTGCATCTACTTGGTTTGATTTTGTTCATGATGATGGCAAAAAAATTGTTGCTGATACACGAAAAACAAGCTGGCATGGTGACATCAATGTGAATCTTGAAGTTATTTGTAACAAGCTTTTTGCTCTGCTCTGAACGTCTTGTCCACCTTGATACAGAACGCCATGCGGTTTATGTGATTGTTCCTCTCAATGGTTATCAAACCTCTTTAGGATTTTACCCAGAAGCTGATGCAGTAACTGCTGCGCTTGCGTTGGATACACTCAAACAACTTTTTTCGCACACTGCAGCTCCTTCTGCAGCTGATCCACGCTATCTTGTAAGTGTACAAGAAAATGGAACGCTTTTGGATATTGCAGGCCCAACTGGTATTACAGCAAACACCGAAGCGTATGCTGTTGCTCCAGATGGAACACACTATCTGCTTGATACCGCCAATGATGATCTCTACACCGTTGATCCTGCAAGTGGTGTGGCAACGTTGTGGTCACACTATGCTTATGATTTTGTGGATGGTGATTTTGTGATTACGCAAGATGATAAGCTTGTCTACCTCAATGCCACCGATGGCCAAATTGTATTAATTGATCTTGGTGATAACAGCGTAAACGTTGACGTTGCGCTGAAGCTTCCTACAAATGCATATCTTAACGGAACTGTAGTTGTGGGTGAAGATTTAGCCTTCAACCAAAATTACACTGGCTTAGCGCTTTTGCAGCTTTCTGGTGATGATACTTATTTTGCTTTTGATGCTGCGAATTCATTGCTGTATCGATTTACACTTGATCCCTTTGCGTTTGCAAAAGTTGATGCTGGCACAAACACCATGTTCAGTTTTGGATATGGCGATGCAGCAAGTTGCCCGCTTGATGAAATTGTGCCGCCGGTAACTCCACCCGTGACACCGCCAACAACTCCTCCAAGCACACCACCTACAACGCCGCCAAGTACGCCAACGGATCCTAGTGGTCCAACAGCGAATACAGGAACTGGTGTAAACAGGTTGTGTATAAAAATAAAAAAAGGCCTCTTCGCGAGGCCTTTTTCTTTTGGTTCTCATTTTTAATTATGGCTTGAAGAGAAAGAAACCTCTTTCGCTCAAGAACTTATTTGACGGAACAAGTGCATTTGGATCTGGAAGCATTAAGCTTAAGTTGGAAATGTTTTTTGCTTCAACAAAGCTAAAGCTGTAACAAGCATCTACTGTTCCATCGTTTTCGCTATCGTGGCAACGTTTTCTGATGTTTCCATTTTCATCGTATTCAAAAGAAATAATTTCCTTTTGTGTGACATCGTTACTTTGACCTAGTCTTGTGCTGATGATGTGATGTGAAAGACGGCCGTTTGCAAAGACACATTTAATCTTTTCTGTTTTGCTTACTTTCGCATCTTCAAGAAAGACTCGTTCTGTAAGGCAAGAGTGATCCGCGTTGAAGGTGTAATGAGTTTGTAGGCTTTGGCTTCCGTCTGGGCCAAGAACAACAAGTGTCTTTTCGATATCGCCATTGTTCAAGCTTGTTTCATAATGCTTGCTGTATTTATTTTTATTGATGAGAGAAATTTCATCTATGATGGGATTATCTTTTTCTTTTGCGTCGCGATCATAATTGTAGGTAAAGAGTTGTTTGCTTGGTTGAGTTGAACTGTTTATGACAAGTACTCGTACGCGTCTTCCGTTGTCATCAAATGACCAGGTTTCTTTTCTCGCTCTTTTTTCATTTACCGTTTTTTCAAGTTCTGCACTTTTTTCTAAATAGTTTATGTTTGTTTTGCTTTTTTGAAGCTTATCTTCTTCTTCCACTGAAATAAGCCGGCCTAAGTCATCGTAGGAAAACAACATCGTAGAGATAGCGTTGCCGTCTTTATTGGACACAATCACTTCACGGACAAGAAATTTTTTATTTCCACTTTCATCATCAGTTACAACAGTGTCATCTTCGGTGCTTTCACTGTTTTCACCTGTGCCCGTTGGTCCTGGATTTCCAATGAGGCCGCCGATGTCAATGGGGCCTCCATTTCCACCGGGAGTCTGTGATTGGGTTGCGCTGCTATCGCTTCCACCGTCTCCACTACAGCTCATCATGCCAAGTGATAGGGCGCAGATTAGTGCTAGATGCAGGCTTAAGGTGACATATGTTTTCTTCATCTGTGATACTCCTTTTTTAAAATTTCCCCTGTTTTACTCTGATAGAGAGCAAGTGTTGTGCCAAGCGAAAAGAGCTGGCGTTTATACTGCAAATATGTGAGGAAATTCAGCATGAAACACGATTTTTGGCCTTTTCTTCGTCCCCTCCTTTTTCAGCTTGATGCCGAAAAAGCCCATCATTTTGGGATGATCGCCCTGAGACTGATGTCAGTTTTTTGCCACTCAGACCTTCCGGCTTCACACATGGCCAGAAATTCCCAGCTTCAGAAAAAACTTTGGGGCATCACGTTTCCCAATCCCATTGGTTTGGCTGCAGGTTTAGATAAGGATGCTGTGGCCATCCCGGCCTTACAGGCGCTGGGCTTTGGATTTGTAGAAGTGGGAACCGTGACGGCAAAAGCTCAGGAAGGAAATCCTAAGCCGCGTCTTTTTCGTCTGCCAGAAGAGAAGGCACTTTTCAATCGCATGGGCTTTAACAACGCAGGTGCAGTGCAGATGGCAACGCGGCTTGAAAAGTTGCGAAAGCAGCAACGTCTTTTTATGCCGCTGGGAGTAAACATTGGAAAATCAAAAGTGACGGAACTTGAAGATGCTGCGAAGGACTATCTGTTTTCATTTCAGCATCTTGCCGATTACGCAGATTATATGGTGGTGAACGTGTCCAGCCCAAATACACCGGGTTTGCGCCAGTTGCAGCACGGCGATCAGTTAGAAAAACTTTTGAATGTTCTTTCCTCTGCGAATGAAAAACGCGCATCTGCGCTGCCTCTTGTATTGAAGTTAGCGCCAGATCTTAGTGAAGAAGATGCAGAGCTGGCCACACAATTGGCGATTGAGCATCAGTTTAAAGGAATGCTTATCAGCAACACCACGCTTGATAAAACCCTTGTTGCATCTGCTCCAGAAGGCAAAGGTGGTCTTTCCGGAAAACCACTTTTTTTGAAAAGTACAGAAATGCTCAAGAGTTTACATCATGAGTTTAAAGAAAAAATTCACTTCATCGGTGTGGGCGGAATTATGAGTGAACAGGAAATGCACGCCAAATTTGCCTTTGGCGCCGATCTTGTCCAAATATATACTGGCCTTATTTATAAAGGGCCATGTTTTGTAAAGCGATTGCTCAGTTCACTTCTTAAGCAGTAATTACCCCTTCAAAACTCTTTCGTTTTTTGTTCTTCACAGCTATGTAGCTGGGCATGAGGAATATTGTTGCTATCCATGGAATTACTGGTTCAAAGCTAAACTTCCGTCACTTTGAAGAAATTTTAGAACCATCGGATCATTTTTATTCGTTTGACTTGATTGGTTTTGGTGAAGAAGAAAAACCAGAATGTGACTACAATGTAGATTGCTTCTTAGAGCATATTTCAAAACGTATTGATGAACTTGTGCCTGAAGGTGAAACGTTTTTGTTACTTGCCCATTCTATGGGCTGTATTCTAGCAAAGGAGTATGCGCTTCGCTATCCTAAGCGGGTTCAAGGCTTGGTGTTTGTCAACTATCCCTTCGATAGCAAAAAACACTTATATCGCTCATGGCTTTCGAAATCATTTCTTACCGAATCAACATGGGGGAAGCTTTTGTGTAGAAGTAGATCGGTGTGGAAATATTTTTTTCTTCCTTTTTTCTATTTGGCTGAACCAGAATATTTTGACTCATTTCTTTCTTCATTCAATCACACTTTTTATTCTGTGCTTTCGTCGCTACAGCATGTGGTGCTTGAAGATGATGTGAAGACCATAAAAAAACTAAAGCCAAAAGCAGTATTTATCTCTGGAGAAAAAGACCCATTTTTAGACCTTGATCTTTTTCAAAAGACAGAAAATCATATTTTGATTCCAGATATGGGACATCTCTTTTTTAGACATGAAGAAAAAATTGTAGAAATCGTAAACACCTTTTTTCCAAGGGGAAAAAAATGATGCTCATAAAAACTTTTGTTGCAGCCCTTGTTATTGCCTTTTCTTCTTGGCTTGCTGGGAGAAAACCAGTGCTTGCAGGTTTTATCGTGGCGCTTCCACTTACAACTTTACTGGTTTTGCCGTTTTCTCAGCTTGAATGGAAAGACAGCGCCAACAGTGTGCACTTTGCAAAAAGTATTTTTGTCGCCGTTCCTGTTTCGCTTTTATTTTTTCTCCCATTTCTTTTTGCCGAAAAATTGAAACTTGGTTTTTGGTGGTTATACATGATGGGAGTGGCATTACTAGTTCTTGGATATTTCATTCACCAAGCTCTTATGAAGTGAGGGATAAAATGAAAAAGTTGCTTTTCCTTTCTTTCTTTTTATTTGCTTTTACGATGCAAGCATTTGCTCAAGAAAAATTTGCTTATCGCATTGAACTGAATGACGAAATCATTAGTCCTGTTTCTGCCGAATATATTGCCACATCACTGGAGCAAGCGGAAAAAGATCATGCTGCGTTTTTACTGATCCAGCTTGATACTCCGGGTGGTTTGCTGAGCTCAACCAGAACCATTGTGAAGCGCATCGTAAACGCCAACATTCCTGTGATTGTCTATGTTTCACCATCGGGATCTCGAGCTGGATCTGCTGGCGTCTTTATCAGTTATGCTGCGCACTTGGTGGCGATGGCACCTTCAACCAATATTGGCGCTGCGCATCCTGTAAATGTGGGTGGAGAAAAAAAAGAAGAAAAAAGTTGGAAAGATATTTTTCAACAATTTGAAAAAAAAGAGAAGCAGCCATCCGAAGATAAACCACGCAACACTTCGCCAAGCACTGAAAAATCTCATGATCCCATGGAAGATAAAATCATGAATGATACTTTGGCGTGGATAGAAGGCTTGGCAAAACTTCGTGGCAGAAACGAAGCGTGGGCGCGTCTTGCTGTTTCTGAAAGTGTTTCAATTACTGCGGAAAAAGCGCTGCAAGAAAAGGTGATTAACTTTATAGCCACTAATCGTGCAGATTTGCTGCGACAGCTTGATGGTGTAGAGGTGAAGGTGGGTGAAAAAACGATTACACTTGATACCAAGCATCTTGAGCTTAAAATACTTCCTCAAGATTTTCGTTTGCGTTTACTCACTTTTTTGGCGCATCCAAATATTGCTTATATTTTGATGATGTTGGGATTTTACGGCTTGCTCTTTGAGTTCACACATCCAGGTTTTGGTTTTCCAGGTGTGGCTGGCAGCATTTGTCTTGTGCTTGCTTTTTTTGGAATGCAGATTCTTCCCACAAACTATGCAGGTGTGGCGCTTATTGCCTTGTCGGTGCTGCTTTTCATCGCCGAAGCTCAAGCAGCTGGATTTGGATTGTTTGGAGTGGGTGGAATTATTTCGCTCTTCTTTGGTTCTCTTATTTTATTTGATTCGCCTCATCAGTATATGCGTGTTTCACTTCACATTATTATAGCTGTGACGTTTGCAACAACGCTTATTGTTTCGTTTCTCATGAGCATGCTCTTCCGGATGCGAAATCAAAAGGTGGTAACGGGAAGCGAAGGAATGATAGGCCTTGTAGGGGAAGTGTCTTCTTGGAAGGGTTATGAAGGAAGTATCTTTGTGCATGGAGAAATTTGGCATGCCACGAGTGATTCTACGTTTTCTGCTGGAGATAAAGTAAGGGTTGATGCTATGAACGGTCTCAAGCTTCAGGTGAAATCAATTTCATCTTCACAATAGGAGGATTTATGTTTTCCCCAACAGTCATTATAGTAGTGTTTCTTGCTTTGTATTTGGCATCGTGCATTAACATTTTGAATGAATATGAGCGGGGTGTTATTTTTCGGCTTGGTCGTTTGCTTAAAACTCCAAAAGGCCCGGGATTTATTTTTGTCTTCAAGCCCATCGACCGCATTGTAAGAATTAGCCTGCGTTTAATAGCTCTTGATGTTCCTCCTCAAGATATCATCACCAAAGATAACGTTTCAGTTCAGGTAAATGCAGTTGTGTATTTTCGCGTGCTTGAACCAAACAAGTCTGTAATTGAAGTGGAGAATTATGTGTTTGCAACAAGTCAAATGGCACAAACTACTTTACGTTCAGTAGTTGGTCAGCGAGAGCTTGACGAACTTCTTTCTGAGCGCGAAGAAATTAACGGTCAAATTCAAGAAATTCTCGATAAGCAAACAGACCCGTGGGGAATTAAAGTTACGAATGTTGAAATTAAACACGTCGATCTCACTGAAGAATTGAAGCGTGCAATGGCAAGACAGGCTGAAGCAGAACGTGAGCGACGTGCGAAGGTGATTGCAGCTGAAGGTGAACATCAAGCAGCAGAAAAATTGGTAGCAGCAGCAAAAATGATGGAGCTTCATCCCATGTCGTTGCAAATGCGCTATTTGCAAACGATGGCGGAGATTGCCAGCGAACATAATTCAACCACATTTTTCCCCATTCCCATGGACTTGGTGAAATTTTTTGTGAATAAAGAGAAGTAAACTATGAGTATAGATATATTTTTTAAAGGTGGCGAGTTGATGTGGGTTTTGCTCGCCTTTTCCTTTTTCTCTTTGGCGATTATTTTTGCAAAAAGTTTTCAGTTTTTCAGTTTAGGCTTGTTCCGCAAAGTGAGTATTGAAGAGGTTTTCCAGTTTGTTCAAAAAAATGAATTAAAACAGGCGGGGAAAATACTTGAGAAAAAACAAGATCCTCTTTCACGATTTTTTCTTGAAGCTGTTAATACCTTCGAAACAAAAAAATATATCGGTGAGCAGCTTAAAAATATCTTGTTTCACAAAGCCTCTGTTTTGTTACGCTCTTTAGAATCTTGGTTACGTCCACTTTCCATTATTGCAGCGGTGAGTCCACTTGTGGGTTTGTTGGGAACGGTAACAGGTATGATTCGCGCTTTTTCCACTATCGAAATAGCTACGACTGTTTCGCCATCTCTCATTGCAGGCGGTATCTGGGAAGCCCTTATCACCACTGCCTTTGGGCTGATGATCTCCATTGTTTCCCTCATCGCCTACTACACTTTCGAGGCCAGACTCGAAAAGCTAGAACACCAGCTTCAACGCTGTGTGTCCCTTGTTTCAGCCTTGGAATAAGTGAACGATTTCACTCCATTTTCCCATCTTTTACTCTTGTAAAGTGAACGAGGGACAAAGCAATTAGGTTTTTGGCTCTTGCTCCTCTTTTTTTTGGGATTAAAATGGTTGATTTTAAATCAAGTATTGATATATTATCAAGATTGAATCGGGTTCAGGCCCGGAAGCTGCTTTCAGAAATTCTGAATGCAGATACTAACGCTATTTCTCTCAGTAAACATTGTCGCAAAGAGCTAGCCCACGATAATCTTACGACAGTTGATCTTTTAAATGTGTTAAAGGCAGGCTTGATTTACACAGATCCAGAGCTGGTTAATGGAACATACCGTTACAGAGTGGAAACAGAAAAAATAATTGTGGTGATTACATTTATGCATCAAAATTGTATTCGTTGTATCACTGCTTGGAGAAAATAAAATGATGTGTTCAGAGTGTTCAAAAAAAATGAAAAAAAAACTTGCTGATTATCGCTATGCTGAGTGTGGACTGAAAAATATTATTCTAAAAAAAATAGAAATTTATACGTGTTCGCATTGCGATGAAGAAGAAATTGTTATCCCCAATCTTGAACAACTTCATACTGTAATTGCCAAGGTGGTGGCTTCACAAAAAAGCCGTTTGCTTCCAACTGAGGTGCGTTTTTTGCGATCTCATTTAGGCTGGTCTGGAGTTGAGTTTGCCAAAAACTTTGCAGTTACCCCCGAAAGCGTATCTCGGTGGGAAAATGGAAAAGAGCAAATGTCGCTCACCTCAGAAAGATTTTTACGTACCCTTATTCTTTCGGAATATGGGCCGTTTCGTAACTATACAAAAAATCTTAGTTCCTATGGCTCAGAGAAGACTAAAAAATCCCACAAAAGAATCTTCGTTACAAAAAATAAAGAATGGCAAGAAGCCGCATAATAATCAGTTTATCTTCCTTCACTTTTTCCTCGTCTCGGGAAACAGAAACTGTTAGATGGCTAGCTTCCGTGAGGGAAGAGTGTGAAGACGGTTTTAATTATTGGTGCCAGGAAACCTTGCTGCGAAGCGGTGCTCAACTTAGGGCATCAATATTTGCTTTGGGATGAACGTGGTCTTCTTCCATCGCTTTCAAAAAAAGCGTTGGCCTCTTTGGAAATTCCGTTTCCGAAATCAAACGAATCTTTTTCTGCCGAAATCCTCTCGTTTCTTGATGCTCAAAACATTGATGCCGTTTTAGCCGTGAGCGAAGCCTCTGTTGTGCTTGGAGCAAGGGTTAGAGAGCATCTTGGTTTTAAACGAGCGCTTCCATTTACAGTTGAATGCTTTCATAACAAGCTTGCAATGAAACAAAAAGTTTTGGAAGCCGATATTCCTATTACCGATTTTGTAGAAATTAATGAAAACACAAACGTGAAAAATCTTGTGCAAGAATTGGGCTTGCCCGTTGTGTTTAAACGCAAAGATCTTTCGGGTGGAAAAGATTTGCAGGTGCTTTCCGATGTAAAGAAGTTTGCATTGCAGAAAAAACAAGGCTGGCTTGCAGAGCGCTTCATTACTGGATCTGAGATGTCTGTTGAAAGTTTTGTGCAAAATGGAAAAATTTTATTTCAGCATACTACCGAATATCTTGGTCACTATCATCACCTCATTGCTCCCGCTGCACAGTATCCCAAAGTGACAGAAGAGGTGATAGCGCTGAACAATAAAGTACTGAGTATTTTGGGTGTAGATACAGGCATGACGCATGCGGAATTTTACCTCACCGAACAAGGCCCCGTTTTTGGTGAGGTTGCCATTCGTCCTCCGGGTGGTTTTATTATGTTGCTCATTGAACTTGAATTTGGATTTAAGCCTTGGGAAATGCTTGTTAGGCTTGAGCTTGGGGAGATGGTGAATTTTCCACCGAAAAGAAAATCTTATGCCGGAGTGCATCTTATTCATCCTCCCGCGGGAACAATCACAAAACTTAAAGGCGTGAAGGAGCTTTCAGCTCTTCCTGGAGTAGAAGCTGTTCAGGTGAAGTTAAAGGTGGGAGAAAAAATTAAAAAGCGAGAAACAGCGGGCGAAAATAAAGGCCGTGTTTTGGTAAGGGGACAAAATCGAGATGAAATTATTCAGATTTTTGAAACCATTCGCAAGACGCTTGTAATTGAAGTGGAAGAAGATTGATGTATTGCCTTCCACCTTGCATTTTTCCTGTGCTTTGCGCTAGAGAGCCTGCATGCAGATTCGGCGACGAAAACGGATAGAGGCTTTTCCCAATCTTACTTCTTTAATAGATGTGGTTTTTTTGCTGCTCATTTTTTTTATGCTCAGCATGAACTTGCGTTCCGATGCAAAAATAAGTCTCTCCCTTCCAGCCTCTAGCACTGCAGAAGAGATTGCTCTTCACGTAGCAACAATCTCCATCACTGAAAACCAAGAGTTGTTTATGGATGGCCAATCATATTCAGAAAAAACTTTACGCGAAAAGTTAGAAACAGAGAAGGTGAAAAAAATTATGCTTCAAGCGGATAAGCTTGTCCCAACTGGTTTTCTGGTGAGTGTAATGGATCTGCTTCGAAGTTTAGATATTCAAGATGTTTCCCTTGCTGTGCAAAAAAAATAACTTTATTTATGCTTTCTCTTTTTCGACAACATTTTCTTTTATTGGGTTTTATTCTTTCAGCTTTTTTGCATCTTTTGTTTTTCATCTCTTTTCCCTCATCAAAAGATATTATTAGTTTTCGGCCTTTAAATATAAATCTTGTTCAAACGGCAGAAGAGAAAAAAAACATTCAGCAAGAAAAAAATGCGAGTGAACAAGAGCAAAGGCTTGATGTAAGTGGTTTTAACAAGAGTGATGCTTTATCTGAGCAACGTTCTTCAGAGCAACAGGTAGCTGGAAATGATCTTGCTGAAAGCGCGTTGTATCAAGAACGTATTTTGGCGCTTCTAGATAAGGCAAAACGATATCCGCTTCTTTCGAAGCAACGAGGTGAAGAAGGGGGCACTGTTATGGAAGTCACTCTTTCTCGTGAAGGAGAAATTTTAGTTTCACGTTTGAAAAAAAGTTCTGGAGTCTATTTGTTGGACGAAGAAGCAAAGGCTTTGGTGAAGCGGGTTGGAAGCTTTCCTCCATTTCCAAAAAGCATACAAGAAGACCAGTATATTTTTTCATTCCCTATCGAGTTTAGCTTAGAATAGCACCAACTGACAAAATGCAGTTATTGCTTGAAAAAAAGGGGAGAGAGCGATAACAGCTACCGTTCATGCGGGTAACAGAGGAGAGAATATGATTTTATCAGACCAGGGAATTCTAGATGCGATTGAAAAAGGTGAGATTGTGGTGAAGCCATATCGCCAACAGTGTTTGGGATCAAATTCTTACGATGTGCATCTTGGAAAAATACTGGCAACCTACAAAGATACAATTCTCGATGCGAAAAAAGATCATGAGCTTGATTACATCACTATTCCGGAAGAAGGTTTTGTCATCCAACCGGAAACCCTTTATTTAGGCATCACAGAAGAATACACCGAAACGCACAAACATGTTCCTTTTCTTGAGGGAAAATCGAGTGCTGGCCGGCTTGGTATCGATATTCATGCTACAGCAGGAAAAGGTGATGTTGGTTTTTGCAATTATTGGACTTTAGAAATTTCGTGCAAGCAACCGGTACGTATTTATGCGGGAATGCCTATTGGCCAGCTTATTTATTTTGCGGTTGAAGGTGATGTTATCAACTCTTACGCCAATAAAAAATGTGCAAAGTACAACGAGAAAGATCCAAAGCCCGTTGGTTCTCGCATGTGGATGAATTTCGAAAAAAATAACGCCAAAAATCCTTACGGACTTTGCGAGGAATAAAATGTCAAAAACTTATGAGCGTTTAGAAAAATATTTTAAGGAAGTCTCGGCAATTGCAGGTGCCAGAAGCCTTTTAGGTTGGGATCAAGAAACCATGATGCCGCCAAAAGGGGCAAAGGCAAGGGCTGAGCAAATTTCAGTTTTGTCTACCATGATTCATCGAAAAGTAGTTGAGGTGCAAGTTGGTGATTGGATTTCCGCTGCAGCTGAGGAAAATTTATCGGAAACACAAGCTGCAAATGTGAAAGCTTGGAAGCGTGACTATGAAAAAGCGACAAAACTTCCTGAAAGTTTGGTGAGAGAGCTCAGCAAACAAACTTCACTTGCGCAACAAGATTGGGCAAGGGCACGTCAAGAAAGTTCCTTCTCAGTTTTTTCTCCAAGTCTTGAAAATATTGTGTTGCTCTGCCAGCAAAAGGCCAAGTGTCTTGGCTTTGAGAGCGAGCCTTATGATGCGCTGCTTGATACCTATGAAGCGCACATGACCACAAAACGCTTTGCGCAGTTTGCTGATGAAGTGAAAGCTGAAGTGGTTCCACTTTTTGCTGCCATTCAAAAAAGTAAGGTTAAACCAGATAGCTCTTTTTTGCAGCAAACGTATCCGAAAGCTGAGCAGGAAAAAGCTTGTCGCCTTATCATGAAAACATTTGGTCTCGATCTCGATGCTTGTAGGCTCGATACTTCCACACATCCTTTTTGTGGTGGTCCTGCTACAAACGATGTTCGCATTACCACTCGCTACGACGAGAAAGAATTGTTCCAAGCTTTGTACGGCGTTGCTCACGAAGCGGGGCATGCTTTGTACGAGCAAGGTTTTGAAGAGGAGTATGAAGGCACTCCCATGGCCGAAGCCATTTCACTTGGAATTCACGAATCTCAATCGCGTCTTTGGGAAAACCTTGTGGGACGCAGTAAAGCCTTTGTTCACTTTTTTCTTCCACAACTTCAAACACTGTTTCCCAATCAGTTATCTCAGGTGAAAGAGGAAGCTTTTTATGCAGCGCTCAACAAAGTTGAAGCAAGTCCTATTCGTGTTGAAGCTGACGAGCTTACGTACAATTTGCATATTGTGCTTCGTTTTGAACTTGAGCGTGCGCTTATAGCAGACGAAATGAAAGTGGCGGATCTTCCTCATGAATGGAATGCGCGAATGAAAAATTATTTGGGGATCACTCCAAAAAATGATGCCGAGGGCGTTTTGCAAGATATTCACTGGTCGTTTGGAGGCTTTGGATATTTTCCAACCTATATGCTTGGCAATATTTACGGCAGTCAAATGTGGAAAAAAATTGAGCAAGATATTCCAAGTCTTAAAACAGACATCACAGCAGAAACCCTCTCCACCTTGCTTTCCTGGCTTCGAAAAAATGTTCATCGCCGTGGCCGGCAGTATTTTGCAGCGGACTTAGTAGAAAATATTTCCGGTGAACCTCTCAGCGCAAAGTTTTTTACCAGTTACCTCAAAGAAAAGTTTGGTGCTTTGTACGAAGTGTAAACTTTAGAACGTGTGAGCAGTTGGTGCACTACCATTTTTGCATTTTGTCATTCCCGCGAAGGCGGGAATCCAGCAATTCTCTGTCATTGCGAAGGAGCGTAGCGACTGTGGCAATCTCCTCTGACAATTGACTGAGGAGATCCTTCGTTCCACTCAGGATGACAGCAAAGAGTTTGAATTACTGGATTCCCGCGTTCGCGAGGATGACAAGCTTAACGCCCTAAAAAAGTGAAAGAACAAAAGCATAAACAATTGCTGGCAGAAGATTGGGAACGCGGATGCGCGTGATGCCTAAAATGTTCAGCGAGATAGCCACAATAATTACTCCTCCCACCGCGCTAATGTTGTTGATAACAGTTTCTCCCAAGATGCTTCCAAACCAGGAAGAAAAAAGCGTGATTGAACCTTGATACAGCAAAACCACAACGCTTGAAAAAAGTACGCCAATTCCCATCGAACTTGCAAAAATAATTGCCGAAATTCCGTCTAAAAAAGATTTTGCCAGCAAGATAGTGGGTTCATTTTTTAAGCCCTCTTCAATTGATCCCAGAATCGCCATGGAGCCAACGCAAAAGACAAGGGTTGAGGTGATGAAAGCGTTTCCAATATTTGATTTAAAGTTTGAAAAGCGTTCTGAAAGTTTTAGTTCTAGGCGATTAATTTTTTGATCAATAGAAATCAACTCTCCGCTAATGCCGCCAAGACACATGCTTCCCAAGAGTACAATTGAGTTTTGCCCTTTAAGAGCAATGGTAATGCCGATGAAAAAAACCGAAAGGCCAAGAGCGTGGTATAAAATTTCTCGGAAGCGATCGGTGATAATTTTGCCAAGGGTGAGGCCGATGAGGGTTCCAACGATGATGGAAGCGGCATCAATAAGTGAACCGGAAAAAGGGATCATTTTGCTCCTCTTTCTTAAAATCTTTCAAAGACTTGCTCTTCAATTTGAGTTTGTCTATAAGCAGCGCTTATGAAGCTTATCTCTTGGAATGTAAATGGAATTCGAGCCGTTTTGCGCAAAAATTTCCACGATTTTATGAATACTCATCAGCCGGATATTCTTTGTTTGCAAGAAACTAAGGCCAACAAAGAACAAGTGGATATCGATTACGAAGAATACCATCACTATTGGAATTCGGGAAAACGTCCGGGCTATTCAGGCACTCTTTTGCTGACAAAGCAAAAACCACTCGAAGTTCACTTTGGGATGAATCTTCCTGAACATGATGAAGAAGGCAGGGTGATTACCGCTTTGTACAAAGATTTTATTTTGGTGAATGTGTATACACCAAATTCTGGAGATAAACTTCAGCGTCTTGGCTATCGTCAAGTATGGGATAAAGTATTTGTTGAATATCTTGATGCATTACAAAAGAAAAAACCCGTCATTCTCTGCGGTGATTTAAATGTAGCAAGAAATGAAATTGACTTGGCGCGGCCTGATCAAAACCACAACAGCGCTGGTTTTACCGACGAAGAGCGAGAAGGTGTGGAAAGACTTTTTGCTGCGGGATTTTTGGATACCTTTCGTGAATTTCATCCGGATGAGCCAGACCATTACACATGGTGGTCGTACAGAACTGCTGCGAGAAAACGAAATGTTGGGTGGAGAATTGATTATTTTTGCGTTTCGGCTGCTTTAAAAACTGGGCTTAAAGCTGCTGACATTCACTGCGATGTATTGGGTTCTGATCATTGTCCAGTTGGATTAACCTTAAATGTTTGAGTCGCATTTTCCCTTTAAGTAGAGCCTTAAGAAAGATTTGACATGAAAGACATTCTCTTCCTTTTTCTCAAACTAGGTGCCTTTGCTTTTGGTGGGCCAGCTGCGCACATTGCGTTGATGCAACATGAAGTTGTGGCCAAAAAGAAATGGATTAGCGACGAACATTTTCTTGATTTAGTTGGTGCAACCAGCCTCATCCCCGGCCCCAATTCTACCGAGATGGCTATGCACTGTGGTATGGAACGCAGAGGTTTTGCGGGGCTTTTGCTTGCGGGCACTGCATTCATTCTTCCTGCAGCCCTTATCACACTTGCGTTTGCGTGGATGTATGTTCAGTATGGAGCTCTTCCTCAGGTGGCGCCATTCTTCATTGGCTTGCGGCCCGCTGTGTTGGCGCTTATCCTCAGTGCTGTGTACACCTTGGGGAAAAAGGCGCTGAAGTCGTGGCAGCTTGGAATAATTGGAGCCATGGTTTTTGCTCTCAACTTAGGTGGTGTTAGTGAAATTGTAGCTTTGCTGATTGGTGGAATTGTTGGTGTTGTATGGTTTCAAATGCGTGGGCAAAAACTGCTTTCGTTTTTTTCACTTGGCGCACTTCCCGTTTTAAGTTCATCGGCAGAAAGCTTGCCAGTGCTAGCTCAGCTGCCGCCAAGCTTGTGGCAGCTTTCGCTTTTTTTCTTAAAAATAGGGTCTGTTCTTTTTGGAAGTGGTTATGTGCTTATTGCCTACCTTGAAGGCGAAATGGTGCAGCGCTTTCACTGGCTCACACAAACACAATTGCTGGATGCTGTTGCTATAGGTCAGTTTACGCCGGGCCCGGTTTTAACCACGGCAACCTTTATTGGATTTCAGCTTCAGGGTTTTTGGGGAGCAATTCTTTCAACAATCTGTATTTTTCTTCCTTCGTTTTTCTTTGTGCTTGCCCTTAATCCCTTTATTCCAAAACTTCGAAAATCCAAACTGGCCTCACGATTTTTAGATGCCGTAAATATAAGTGCCATTTCACTTATGCTTGTTGCTTGTGTGGGAATTGTAAAAACAAGCCTGTGGGGAAATCCTGTCCAGATGCTGATTGCAGCTGTGGCAACGTTTCTTTTGCTGGGATGGAAAAAACTGCATCCCATTTGGATTATCGTTTTTTCTTCGCTTGGTGGTGCCTTTTGGCACTTCTTTTTTGCTGCTTGACGGGAAGCTGTCAAGCCGGCTAGGTAGACTCTCATTACAAACGGAAGGGGTTTTTTATGTCTCAGATTACACCAGTACTGAAAGAACAAGTAGAGAACGCTTTTAAATACAGAGGGAATGTTACGGTTACGCTTTCCGACAATTCAAAAGTGGAAGGATATTTGTATAATCGCGAATATGAGAATGCTCGTGCATCAGATGAAAATTTTATCGACCTTTACCTTGCTGGAAGTGGCGACCATGCACGCTACAATCTTTTTCAAGTAGTCTCTGTAGAGCTTACAGGAGAAGACCTTGCGGCCGGTAAGTCGTATCAAGAATGGTTAGAAAAAAAGCAAAAACAAGATGCATGCAAAAATGCCTAAAGTTTTTAAGGAAATTTTATGAGCTTTTCTTTCGAAGAATCACTGCAACTTTCACACGATGAACAGTTTGCGAAGTATGCGCAGTTTGTAAATCCGCAGTTCGCACGCGTGTTGAAAACTATTGGCTTCGACAAACAATACGTGCGAGCTGAAGGCTGCTATTTGTACGATAGCAAAGGCGAGAAGTACCTCGATTTTCTTGCCGGTTATGGAGTGTTCAACGTTGGGCGAAATAATGCGTACGTAAAGGATGCCCTAAAATATGCGCTAGATGCAGATTTCCCAAGCATGGTGCAAATGGATGCGCCACTTCCGGCTGCAGTTTTGGCTGAACGCTTGTTAGAAAAAGTAGGCGGAAAAACGCAACGTGTTTTTTGGTGCAATTCTGGAACTGAAGCGGTTGAAGGTGCGCTTAAGTTTGTGCGCAAAGCCAGTGGGCGTCAGCGCGTGCTTTACTTTGATCATGCGTTTCATGGTTTGACCAATGGTTCGCTTTCAGTAAATGGCAACAAAGAATTCAAACGAGATTTTGGCCAATTGCTGCCAGCTTGTGTTGCTATCCCACTTGGTGATCTTGATGCCCTCGAGCGAGAGCTGCGCCATGATGACGTTGCAGCACTCATCATTGAGCCCATTCAAGGCAAGGGCGTCTACGCCGAAGAACCTACGTACTATCAAGATGCCGAAAAATTGTGCCGTCATTACGGCGCATATCTGATTGCCGACGAAATTCAAACGGGCATGGGCAGAACCGGAAAATGGTTTGCGCATCATGCTTATGATATTACGCCCGACATTGTGCTTGTGGCTAAGGGCTTGTCTGGTGGCTACATTCCCATTGGTGCTGTTTGTTACAGTGAGGAAATCTACAATAGAGTCTTTCGCAGCATGGATGAATGCGTTGTGCATTCATGTACGTTCGGCAGAAATCATTTGGCGATGATTGCTGGACTTGCAACGCTGGACTACATGGAAGAAACCAAGCTGGTAGAAAATGCAAAACTTCGTGGCGAAGAAATCAAATCTCGCATTCTTGCGATGAAGCCGAAGTATGAAATGCTTGCGGATGTGCGTGGTGAAGGGCTGATGCTTGCCTTTGAGTTTGGCGAGCCAAAGTCGATGAAGCTAAAAGCTGGTTGGAAACTGGTGCATGCTGTAAATGCTGGACTCTTTGGACAGATGGTAGTGATTCCACTTATGCGCGATCATCATGTGCTCACACAAGTAGCTGGTCATAACATGGATGTGGTGAAGGTTTTGCCTCCACTGTGCATTGGTGAAGCGGAAGTGAATCAGTTTGTAAATGCCTTCGAACAGGTGATGCAGCTGTGCCATACGTTTCCGGGTTCCATTTGGTCTGTGGGAAAAGATTTGGCCATTGCAGCGGCAAAATCTGCGCGTATGCGCTCTTAAAACCGCCTTCTCTTTTTTCCGGTACTTTCCCCTTTACTTTAAAAAGCCGAGCTGGCACATCCGCTTCAAATCTTTTGATAATTGAGAATAACAGCTGGCGTACTGCTCTCGTCATTTACGGACGAGGCGGTTGAGAAAAAGCCATAGAACCTGCTCGAGGTAATGCTCGCGAAGGGAGCCTGGATGAATCCTTTGTTTTCATTTCGTTTACCAACAGTTCGGAGTTTCCTTGCGCCGTTTGCATTTTCTGCGGCCATGTCAGCTTGTCTTCCATCATCACAGCCAGAGCGAAGAGTGTCAGCACCATCTGCTGCAAGTCTTGTTACTAGAGATGCTCCTGATTCTACATTGAGATCATCGATGTCGACTTCGCCAGCTTATGCACTTCATCTTTTTGGGAGAGATACTTGTGGTCCAGCTCTTGGGCTTGTTGCTACTCATCCGGAAGCAGTGGGAAGATATCAAAGCAATCTTGTTCGGCTTACACACGAACCCGCATCACCCATATTTTCAGGTGGAGTGCGGAAGATGTATGAATCACATACCTTTGCTGGCCGAGTGGCTGGTCGCATGTTTTTGGGAAGTGATGCTGGACGTGTGGGAAATCTTAGCCCGCAAGACTTGGTGCACTTGGAAGCTAGGGGACATCAACTAAAAGCACAGGCGGGAAGGCTTAGAGTGCATGCTGCTGGAACTCGGCTCGGTTTTGATGTTGCAGCGCTTACAGCGGCAGTGGCTGTTCCTGGGGCATCACTCAATTTCAAACAAGCGTTCGCAGTTACTTCTGACATGGCTGCAATGGGTTCTCGTCTGCTTGCAGAAGTGTTTTATCAACGAGGCAACACATTGTTTAAAGAGTTGGTCCTCAGTTCCGAAGCAGCTTTAGAGAGTCAGACATATCGAGCTTTTACGAGACATCAATTCTTACATTTTTTAGGCGGAGGTCTCCTTATTACTGCCGGAGCTTGCCGATTGGGCTTTGAGTGGAAACAGTATCATGAAAATAGGCAACGGTTTGGATCGGAAGCAGCGTGGGAAAACTTGAGTGGAAGTAATGTGGCTTTTTCATTTTTTGATGTTGGATATGGGACAGGAGCTATTGTGTATTGGCTTCATTTGGTGAGAGAGGCGAGTAAGTCAGAAAGTTCCTTAGACAAAATTAAAGTTTTTTCCAATGAGGTTGGGCAAAGTATGAGAATGCAAAACACCTTTCGGTTTTTAGGTGGTTTTGGAGCAGTATGTAGTTTTTATATAAACTCTCAAAGCATGATTGAAGTGGCTTTGGATCCTCAGATTGATTTTCAGAAAAAAACTTATCTTCAAGTGTTAAACCTTTTAGGTCTCCTCGGAAGTTTTTTTTGGTTCAGTGCCTCGATGTTAGTAACAGTAGCCTCAGCGCCGGTGAGACAAAAAATGAATGGGTACGCTTACATGGCTTTCGTTTTACAAAGCCTTCTTCCTTTAATGTCCACCCCTTACGGAATGGTAATACCACTCGCGGCTGTTCCGGTAGTGAGGTGGTATCAGAGGTCAAAACAGGAAACGGAAGGCTTTCATTCCTCCCCTTAGATTAAGGGGAGGTTAGGTGGGGTTATTGTTTTTGTACTCAAAAAACATAACTCCCCCAGCCCCTCTTAATCTAAGAGGGGAGAAGATTGTTAAGCAAAAAATTCCGAATTCTACATCAGCTGTCGCAACACATACTGCAAAATGCCGCCGTGTTGGTAAAACTCAAGTTCGTCTGAAGTGTCAATTCTGCACAGAAGCTTTACATCTTCGCTGCTGCCATCGTTACGTTTGATAGTGCAGTGAAGTGACATGCCGGGAGTAAGGCCGCTTGCTAATCCTGTAATGCTAAAGGTTTCCGAGCCGTCAAGTTTTAGGGTTTTTCGTGTTTGACCTTGCGTAAATTGTAACGGCAATACACCCATACCAATAAGGTTTGAACGATGAATGCGTTCGAAGCTTTCTACAATCACGGCCTTTACGCCAAGTAAGTTGGTTCCTTTTGCAGCCCAGTCTCGGGAAGAGCCCGTGCCATACTCTTTTCCTGCAATGATCACTAACGGTGTTTTTGCTTTTTGATATTCTATAGCAGCTTCGTAAATAGGCATGATGGAACCGTCGGGAAGTTTTGTGTAGCCACCTTCTTTTTCGGGAACCATTTCGTTTCGAATTCTAATATTTGCAAATGTTCCGCGCATCATCACTTCATGATTTCCGCGACGAGAACCGTAAGAGTTGAAATCAACTGGTGCTACTCCTTCGTGCTGTAAATACATGCCGGCAGGAGAGTCAGCTTTTATCGCACCTGCAGGCGAGATGTGGTCTGTGGTGACAGAGTCGCCAAGCACTGCCAACACTTTTGCACACGTAATGTCGGAGATTTTTTGAGGCTTAGCATTCATGCTCACAAAGTAAGGTGGATTTTGAATGTAGGTACTTTTGTTGTTCCAAGGATAGGTGAGTGAATTGGTGCTTTTTATTTCTTTCCATTCTTTTGGACCAGTGAACACGTCGGCGTAGCGTTTCAAAAACATTTCTTTGTTAACGGCTTTTTCAACGGTAGCTTGAATTTCCGCGTTGCTTGGCCAAATGTCTTTAAAGTAAACATCATTTCCATTTTTATCTTTCCCCAAAGATTTTGTGGTGAGATCGCACTTCATATTTCCAAGAAGAGCATAAGCAACAACAAGAGGAGGTGATGCAAGATAGTTTGCTTTGCAATGCGGGTTGATGCGGCCTTCAAAGTTTCTATTTCCTGAAAGCACTGAGCAAACCGTGAGATCTTCTTTCATCACAGCGTTTGCAATGGCTTCTGGAAGTGGGCCAGAGTTGCCGATGCACGTGGTGCAGCCATATCCCACAAGGTTGAATCCAAGTTGATCAAGATAAGTTTGTAGCCCCGCTTTTTCCAAATAGTCGGTGACTACTTGTGATCCGGGCGCTAATGAAGTTTTTACCCAAGGTTTTACCTTTAGCCCTTTTTCTACAGCTTTTTTGGCAAGCAAACCGGCAGCAAGCATTACGGAAGGATTTGAAGTGTTGGTGCAACTGGTGATTGCTGCAATAACGATGCTTCCGTGATCAATGTGATAATCTGTTCCTTCTACAAAACTGTTTTTGGAAAGAAAGGTTTCATTTTTATTTTCAAGATGTCCACCTTCTTCAAGCATGTCTGAAGATGCTGTTCCGGTTCCATTTTTTGGAAGCGAAGAATGAAGAAGCGCTTTGAATGTTTCTGATGCTTGCGACAGCAAAACGCGATCTTGCGGGCGTTTGGGGCCAGCGATGCTTGGAAGAACACTTTCTAGCTGAAGTTCTATGGTGTCTGTGAAAACAGGTTCATTGCCATCTCTCCAGAGCCCTTGGGCTTTTGCATAGGCTTCTACAAGAGCAACATATTCGCCGCGGCCAGTAAATTCGAGATAACGTACTGTTTCTTGATCGACCGGGAAGAATCCGCAGGTTGCTCCATATTCTGGCGCCATATTGGATATGGTTGCGCGGTCAGCCAGGCTTAGGTGTTGTATTCCGTCGCCATAAAATTCGACAAATTTTCCCACCACACCTTTTTGTCGAAGCATTTGTGTAACCGTTAAAACTAAATCGGTAGCTGTTGTTCCTTCGGGAAGTGTTCCCGTAAGCTTCATGCCTACCACCTCTGGGATGAGCATGGTGACTGACTGTCCCAGCATTGCCGCTTCAGCTTCAATGCCGCCAATGCCCCAACCTAAAATACCAAGGCCGTTAATCATCGTGGTGTGGCTGTCAGTTCCTACAAGCGTATCAGGATATGCAAATGTTTTGCCTTCGCTTTCCTTTGTCCACACTACTTTTCCCAAGTGCTCTAAATTTACTTGATGGCAAATCCCTGTTCCAGGAGGAACCACGCGAAAGTTTTCAAAGGCATTTTGTCCCCAGCGCAAAAATTGATAACGCTCTTGGTTGCGTTGCATTTCTTTATCAACGTTTGCCTGAAACGCATGAACGTTTGCAAATTCGTCAACTTGCACGGAGTGATCAATAACAAGATCGACAGGGGTAAGTGGATTAATTTTTTGGGCATCAGCTCCAAGGTGTTTCATGGCATCGCGCATTGCTGCCAAATCAACAACAGCGGGAACGCCAGTAAAATCCTGCATCAGCACGCGCGCGGGATGATAGGCAATATCGGTGTCAGAACGTTTTGTCTTAAGCCATGTTGAAAAGGCTTCAATTTGCTTTTTGTTTACGGTGATTCCATTTTCATGACGAAGCAAATTTTCGAGCAAAACCTTTAAGGTTTTTGGAAGCTGTGAAATATTGTTCAAACCATTTGCTTCAGCTTTTTTGAGATTGTAAAAGTGATATTCTTTTCCTTCAACGGAAAGAGTGTCTAAGCATGAAAAACTATTATGTGGCATAAAATTCTCCTTCAAGATTTAGCAACAAGCAATGTCTGTTGTTTCTTTTTTGTTTTCGTCTGTGTTGCAGTTGAATAATCCAAAGTGATGTTGTGTGTTTCCATTCACTTCAAAGTGAGATGCAAAGCGGGTTTGCTGCAACATGCTTGCAGTGTTTCCGCAGACCGACATCCATTTTTCGGTTTCAAAAAGATGATGATCATCGAGCTCAAAAAAATGAGGGTGCTCTGAAATATTGCCTAAATATTTCGCCGTCTGGCCATAATCTTCGCAGCGATCTTCAAGTTCAAGTTTGAACGCGCGAAGGGTGATGGAATCAAAATGGATTGGGCCTAGCTTTGCTGCAAGTTCTGGATTGTGAATATCGATGCGGTTTTGTTTTACCACGCGGTAGTCTTTGCAGTTTAAGTGTGAAAGCAAACGTCTGAAGTCTTCAGTGTATAAGGCTCCACCTAAACACTCGCCGTGTAAAACAGGGTCGGTTGCTAATGCAGATGGGATGCGTCTATCCGAGAAGACGTCGGAGAAAAAAAGTTCACCACCAGGCTTCAGCACTCGGAAAATTTCGGCAAAGACTTTAGCTTTATTTGGCGAGAGATTGATGACGCAATTTGAAACCACAAGGTCTACGGAATTATCGGCAATGCCGAGGCTTGCGAGGTCTTCAATGTATCCTTGGTGAAACTGAACATTTGATTGTTTGTAGCCAAAAGCCTCTTGATGAAAGGCTTGATATTTTTTTGCTACTTCCAATTGCTCGTCTGTCATATCTACGCCAATGACATTTCCGTGTTCGCCAACTAAGGCTGAAAGAAGATAAACATCTCGCCCCGACCCGCAACCAAGATCTAGCACGGTTTTCCCGGTGATGGCAGGTGGAATGGGTGAGCCGCAACCATAAAAGCGTTCTTGCACTTCAGGATGAATGAGCTGCATAATTTTCTGGTGATGACGTGGAAGAGATTCAGCGGTGCAGCAAGCACTGGTTTTGAGATCACTGCTTTTTTGCAGCACTTTTCCGTAGTAATGCTTGATATTGTCTAAATCGAGAACAGGCAAAGAGGCTGTATTCATGGGAATGTCCTTTCACGCCACGCTTTCTAGCCATTCTTCCAGTGAATGCAATCTCTTTTCCAACAGTTTCTCTACTTATCTCGATGTGTTTTTACATAATAATCCACAGACAACTCTCCTGACCCGCGAATGCTAAAGAGCACGAGAAGAAATAAGACTAGCGCCGATAATTCAAATTCTGGCGTTCCGCCCATTTCTGAAAAAAGAGGCATGTGCACAAAAAATACAGCTCCGAGCAATGCTGGAACTTGGATGAGAGCTGCGATGCGTGTGAGCAAGCCAAGTGCTAAGAAGAATCCGCCAGCAATGTGCGCAATAATAACGTAATGCGCGATGAAGGCTGCATAGCCCCAAACATTTCCACTGCTGTTGATGAGGTCCATCAACGTTTCTTGATGGATGGCGAAAAAGTACGCTTTCACCATGAGGGCAATGCCAAGATAGATGCGAATCACGTCGAGAAAAGCGTTCTTTTCTCTCAAAAATGTAAGTCCTTTTTTCAACACCATGACGAACCTCCTTTTGTGATGACGAGAAACAGGTTTAGTGTAACAGATTTTTGAAGCAAATGGTCAAGAGAAAACCTATTTAAACCATTGAAAAATAACAAGAAAATAATTTAAAGCTTTCATTGCTATTGGCAAAGAACTTGCCTATAGCTCCTTCCCGAGAAAGTATTCTCAGAGGAGGAAATATGCCAATACCAAGCGTGGGCGATAAGGCTCCAGATTTTACCCTTCCGGCAAACGATGGAGCCCGCTTTAGTTTAAGCGAGCAAAAAGGGAAAAAAGTGGTGCTCTATTTTTACCCGAAAGATGACACTCCAGGATGTACTACGCAGGCGTGCGATTTCCGTGACCTGAGAAATGATTTTTCGCAGCGAAATGCAGTGGTGGTGGGCATAAGCAGAGATGGCGCAGATTCGCACCAGGCTTTCATTCAAAAGCATCAGCTCAATTTTCGATTGCTCACCGATGCAGATACCAAGGTGCACAAAATGTACGGGGCGTGGGGCGAAAAAAATAATTATGGAAAAGTGACGACGGGCGTTTTGAGAACAACCGTTCTTATCGATGAAGAGGGAAAAATTCTTTCGCTCAAAAATAATGTGAAGGCAACAGGAAATGCAGAGAAAACCTTGGGTTTGCTAGACAGCCTTGTGAAATAAAAAAAGGAAATGACCTTGAATATAAAAGAATGGAAAATAATTATTATGCTCTCGGCCTACGTGCTGGTGATTTTTTTGGAGCAAATTTTTCCTTATTTTAAAAACTATAAGCAATTGCTAAAGCACGATCTGCGCAACTTTGCTTTTGCTCTGTTTAATGCTCTTGCGGTAGCGCTGATTTTTTCTGGTAGCTATGTCCTCTTAACGCAGTGGACTGAACAACATGCTTTTGGTTTGCTGTGGACTGTTGAGCTTGCGTCGTGGCAGCGTTTGCTGTTGGCGCTCTTGCTTTTTGATGCTTGGATGTATGCGTGGCATAGAGCAAGTCATCGCATTCATTTTTTGTGGCGTTTTCATCGTGTGCATCACACCGATAGACAAATGGATGCATCCACTGCACTTCGTTTTCATGTGGGAGAAATTTTTATTTCGTTTTTAGTGAGGCTTCCAGTTGTGGCTTTGTTGGGGTTAAGCTTGTTTGAATTGCTGATGTATGAAGCCTTGCTTCAGCCCATTATTATTTTTCATCATAGCAATGTTGCGCTTCCAGAAAAAATTGATCGCGTTTTGAGAAAAGTGATTGTGACGCCAAATATGCACAGAGTGCATCATTCCGACGTTCCGCGTGAAACGCATTCAAATTTTTCAAGCATTTTTTCGTGGTGGGATAAGATTTTTAGCAGCTTTCAGTTTCGTGAAAATACGCATGAAATCCAATTTGGGCTTCCCGATCGTGTGGAAGAAAAAGATCAAAGTGTTCGTGGGATGATTATAGATCCGTTGAGAAATAATTAAGGATTCGTGTTGAAAAAACACAAAAGAAATGGAGGGGGGAGAGAGTAGAGAGTTAAGAAATGGAAGTACAAAACACAATTGCTTGGGAAAGCTTGAATCATCAAGAATTGCTCCAGATGCGTATTAAGGATCTTGGCCTTTCAATAGAAAAAAGTTCTCTCAATACTATTGTTCAAAAATTATATGCAGAGCTTGATGCTCATGGTCTGCTTTTTCATCCTCAGTGTTACTTGGGCGACGAGTGGTTCTGCCCGGATAGAGTTCCTCTTATTAGTATTCCGTTTTATCTTTCGCATCCAACCCTTACTCAGCTTGAAATAAAAATGATGTTGGAGTGCGAAGGCAGTGATGATGATGACTGTCTTCGCTTGCTTCGTCATGAATGTGGACATGCACTTAATTACGCTTTTACTTTGTGGCGTCGTAAAAAATGGAAAGAAGTTTTTGGCGATTTCAACTTGCCTTACGAAGACACATACAAGCCAAAACCTTTTAGCAAGCAGTTTGTGCGTCATCTTGATGATTGGTATGCGCAGTATCATCCCGATGAAGATTTTGCAGAAACCTTTGCGGTATGGCTTGATCCTGAATCAGATTGGAGAGAGGCTTATAAAAGTTGGGGCGCAATTAAAAAGTTGGAATATGTCGACCAGTTGATGAAAGACTTGAAGGGCGTTGCTCCAAAAGTTACAGGCGGAAAGAAAATATGTGATGCAAAATATATGACCTCAAAGTTGAAGACGTATTATGATCGAAAGCAAAAGCGCTGTGCATATGATCTTCCGGGTTTTTACGATCAAGACTTGAAACGAATCTTTTCAAGTGGCCACAAAGAAAGTGAATTGGCGGTTCGTTTTTTGAGAAAAAATCGAAAACAAATTGTGTCTTCTGTTTCAAATTGGACGGGCGAATCAAGTTTTATGATTAGTCGTTTGTTGCATGGTTTGGAAAAACGCTGCAAAGAATTAACTTTGTTGGCATCGCCAAAATATGATCAGCAAATCACCGAAGTAGTTTCGTATCTCACCGTGCTCACCATGAATTACCGCATGACCGGAAAGTTTGAGAAGAAGCTTTGAGACCGCAATTTTTTCCCCTCTTAGATTAAGAGGGGGTAGGGGGAGTTAGAGTATTTTTATCTTTTGTCCCATTGCACTCTTGGACCATTATACTATTAAAACACGTTATGGTGGTCTCTCTCAAAAAGCAGCATGAACTAGAAAAGTGGATGGAAGAGCTTGGTATAAAAGAGGCCGAGCTTGAAGAAAAATTTATTCGTTCTCAGGGGAAAGGCGGACAGAATGTGAATAAGCTGTCCACGTGCGTTTTTCTGCATCATCTTCCCAGTGGCATTCAGGTCAAATATCAGAAAACACGTTCTCAGGCCGACAATCGTTTTTTTGCACGGCGTCTTTTGTGTGAAAAACTTGACACCCAATTGAAAGGTGAGGCCAGCAAAGAGCAGCAAAAAATTGAAAAACTTCGCCGACAAAAACGAAAACGATCAAAGCGCGCTAAAGAAAAAATGTTAGAGAATAAAAGAAAAACTTCCGAAAAAAAAGAAACCAGAAAAAAAGTGATATTATAACTTTCGATTCGTCTTTTTCGCTAATGCTCGCAGTGAGTGCGATGATCTTCTCTTTGTCATCCTCTGGCTTGACCAGGGGATCCACAATTCTCACAGCTCTTCGTCATCCTGAGTGAAGCGAAGGATCTCTTCTGACAATTGGCCGAGGAGATTGCCACGTCTTGCTTCGCAAAACTCACAATGACAGTACGGGAGAAGAATTGTGGATCCCCTAAATTCACAAACGAAGTGCAACACTTTATGGATAAGGTGTTGCCATGGGAACCTACTACAAACAACTATCGTTGGAAGAACGGTGTCAGTTATCCCAGCTACGTGGAGAAGGGAAAACGATCCGGAAAATCGCTGCAATTATGGATCGCTCGCCATCTACACTTGCTCGGGAAGTAAAACGAAACACTACACCTTCCAAAAAATACACTCCAAGCT
>Ga0210044_10001230_pt1 | contig 38993 bp, 28 predicted proteins | sample CryGey13umfilter_2_FD_183959 | JGI IMG/M metagenome (GOLD analysis project Ga0210044, IMG submission 183959) | Groundwater microbial communities from aquifer in Utah, USA - Crystal Geyser 4/9/14 3 um filter (SPAdes) (version 2) | ecosystem: Environmental > Aquatic > Deep subsurface >... | reverse complement strand
AGGGAAACGACAGCCTGGGCCACCGCAAGCAATAACAAACAACGCGGCGTCGATTGGCAGTTCACCATCAACGACGCACGGCTCAAGCTCAAGTCACTCTACCCGAAAGGCAAATTCTGACAGAGCACTAGGCGGGTTCCGCCGGATGATCCTCTGCATCGAGAGCGGGCAGCTTCCGGGCGGTCCGCTTTTTCTTGCCTGACGGGACCGCTTGCGCCTAAATGCCAATAAATGACCAACCTGGAACCGACCGACCTGCGGGAGCTGGATGTGTCCGATCTGTGGCTGTTGCCGTTGTTCCTGTTCGCCCTGAGCGCGCCTGTGTCCGTGGCCGGCGGCAACCTGACCGCCGCCCTGGTGGTCCTTGCCGGCGCAACGGCCCTGCTGCGGCGGCGGGCGGTGAACCCGTCCGCCCTGCGGCGCATCGCCCTGGCCCTGCTGGCGGTCCTGGTCTGGAACACGGTGAGCTGCGTCTTCGCGGCCGGTGGCGACCGCCAGTGGCTCAAGCTGGGCGAGGAGTGGTGGATGAAGCTCATGGTCCTGGCCGTGCCCCTGGTGCTGGCCGGCGCCGGCCGGCGACGGAGCCACGTCGTGGCCACCCTGCTGGCCGGCGGGAGCTTCATCGCGGCCTACGGCATCCTGCAGCATTTCACGGGACAGGACCTGTGGCGGCACCGCGCCCTGCAAACCACCGAGGGCAGCTTCCTGACGGTGGGTTTCACCGGGCACCATCTGAGTTTCGGCGGCCAGCTTATGTACCTGGCCGCCGCCGCCGCCGGTGTGACCTTGGCCGCCGCTGCCGGGGGTGTGCGCCGCTGGATCGGTCCGGCTGCGGCCACGGCCCTGATTCTCCTGGCCCTGGTGTGGTCCCTGGCCCGCAGCAGCCTGCTGGCCGTGGGCGCGGCGGGGGTCTTCCTGGTGGTCATCCAGACCGGGCGTTCGCGCCGGCTGGGCTCGGCGCTGCTTGTGGCGGGGGTCCTGGCGGTGGCCTTGACACCGTCGTTGCGGGGACGGATGCTGGCCACCTTCACCAATCCCAAGGAAGTCACCCGGTTGAACCTTTGGCGCAGTTCCGTCGCCGGAATCACCGCGCGGCCGGTGACGGGCTGGGGTCCGGGCAACTTCGACCGCCTGCTGGCCGAGCACGAGTACCCCGGCTACTACGAGGTGCGCGGCCACGCCCACAACGACTTCCTGATGCAGGCGGTCAACTCCGGGGTTCCGGGGCTGCTGGCCTTCCTCTGGCTGCACGGCGAGATCTTCGGCCTGCTCTGGCGCATGCGTCTGCGCTGGGGGGATCCGGGCGGGCTCATGGCCGGGGCCATGGCGTGCCAGGTCGCGGCCCTGGTGGGGGGGGTGTTCCAGGTCTTCCAGACCGACGATGAACCGGAGATGCTGCTCTATTTCATTCTGGGGTGCGGAGTTGCCGCCGCGGTGGGCGCGCTGGCCCGGGCTGACCGCCCGGGAGCGAATTCGGATCAACCGCGCCCTTTGCCTGCCGAATAAACTTGCAGGGAGAATTCATTTTCTCTATATTCGTCCCAGCCCGTTCCGGGCCGGACGTATGGGTATGTCCGGCGGGCGGGCTTTCTTAGCGGGTCTGCGACTTCTCGGATGCACACCGTCCGGAGAATCGATCCTGTGGCGTATACCGGTGAACCAACAGCAACCGGAACGTCCATGGCGGACCTGCGGCCATCGTGACGCAAGCGCGTGACGTTTCGAGGAGGTTCTGGACGATGGCGCTGACCAAGGATCAAAAGGAACAGGTGATCGGCAAGTACCGGAAGCACGAGGGGGACTCCGGTTCTCCCGAGGTGCAGATCGCCCTGTTGACCGAACGCATCAACACACTGAGCGCCCACTTCAAGATGCACGGCAAGGATCATCATTCCCGCCGCGGTCTGTTGAAGATGGTCGGACAGAGGAAACGGTTGCTTTCCTATCTCAAGAAGAAGGATCTGGAAGGCTACCGCGCCCTCATCAAGGATTTGGGTATCCGCGGTTGATCATCCCGTTTTCCTATGGTGTGAGGTATTCGGATCGGTCGTGACCTGGTGTCGCGACCGGTCCGTGTTTCTGCGGTAAGTTGAAGAATGAGTTATCCCCGGGCGGCAAGGTGCCGCCCAAAACGGCGCAGGCGGAATAGGCTGCCGCGCCAATGCTGCAAGCGGCATGAGAGGAAAGAAAATGGAAAAGCAAGTTGTCAGCCTGGAAATGAACGGAACGACCTTCTCCCTGGAGACCGGTCGCATGGCCAAGCAGGCCAACGGTTCGGTGGTCGTCCGCATGGGCGATACCATGAGCCTGGTGACGGTCACCGCGGACAAGAGGCCCAGCGATCGGGACTTCCTGCCCCTGTTCGTCGAGTACCGGAACAAGACCTACGCTGCTGGCAAGATCCCCGGCGGATTCTTCAAGCGGGAGGCCCGACCCACCGAGCGCGAGACGCTCACCTGCCGGCTCATCGACCGGCCCCTGCGGCCCCTGTTTCCCGAGGGCTATCGTCATGAGACCCAGATCGTGGCCTTCATCATCTCGGCCGACACGGACTTCCACGCCGACACCCTGAGCATCACCGGCGCCAGCATGGCCCTGAACCTTTCGGACGTTCCCTTCACGACCCTCGTTTCGGGCGTGCGCGTGGCGGAAGTCGACGGGGAGTTCATCCCGAATCCCAGCATGAGCCAGCTCGATGAATCCACCTTGGACCTGGTCGTGGCGGGCACGGACGACATCGTGTGCATGATCGAGGGCCAGTGCGAGGAGATCCCCGAGGACCGCCTGCTGGACGCCATCGAATTCGCCCACGAATGGATCCGCAAGCTCAACGGCCTCCAGCGCCAGATGCTGGAACTCGTTCCGGCCCAGCCCAAGTGGGACATGCCCGCGGTGCCCGACAACTCCGCGCTCGAGGAGAAGGTCGCGGCCTTCGTCGGCGCCGAGCTGAAGCAGGCCATCGTGGTCAAGGGCAAGATGGAGCGCGCCGGGGCGCTGGCCGAGATCAAGGAGAAGGTGGCGGCCGAGTTCACCACCGAGGACGGCGGTCCCGACCCGAAGGCCATGGAGGCCCTGGGCGCGGTCGAGAAGAAGACCATGCGCAGCATGATCCTCACCGAGCGCAAGCGCACCGACGGCCGCGACCTGACCACGGTCCGGCCCATCACCATCGAGAACGGCATCCTGCCCCGGGCCCACGGCTCCTGCCTGTTCACCCGCGGCGAGACCCAGAGTCTGGGCACCGTCACCCTGGGCAGCAAGCAGGCCGAGCAGCGGGTCGAGCCCCTGAACGGTGAGCAGTACTGGTCCAAGTACTACCTGCACTACAACTTCCCGCCCTTCAGCGTGGGAGAGGTCGGACGCTACAGCGGCACCGGCCGGCGGGAGATCGGCCACGGCAAGCTGGCCGAGCGCGCCATCCGGCCCATCCTGCCGGACATCGAGGACTTCCCCTACACCATCCGCCTGGTCTCGGACGTGCTGGAGAGCAACGGCTCGAGCTCCATGGCCACGGTGTGTTCCTGCTGTCTGGCTCTCATGGACGCCGGCGCACCCATCAAGGCTGCGGTGGCCGGTGTGGCGATGGGCCTGATCAAGGAAGGCGACGACATCGCCGTGCTGACCGACATCCTGGGCGTCGAGGATCACCTGGGCGACATGGACTTCAAGGTCACCGGCACGCGCAAGGGCATCACCGCCTTCCAGCTGGACACCAAGATCGCCGGCATCAGCCGCGAGATCATGACCGAGGCCCTGCGGGACGCCGGCACGGCGCGTAACCACATCCTGGACGTCATGGAAGAGGCCATGCCCGCACCGCGTGAGACCATGAGCCCCTACGCGCCGAAGATCGAGACCATCCAGATCCCGGTGAAGAAGATCGGCGCGCTGATCGGGCCGGGCGGCAAGGTCATCAAGCAGATCCAGGAAGAGACCGGCGCCACCATCGAGGTGGACGACGAGGGTATGGTATTCATCTCCTCGACGGACCAGGAGAGCGGCAAGGCCGCCCTCGAGTTCATCGTGGGTCTGATGGCCGAGCCCGAGCTGGACAAGGTCTACCACGGCACCGTCAAGACCATCGTGGACTTCGGCGCCTTCGTGGAGTTCCTGCCGGGCAAGGACGGTCTGCTGCACATTTCCGAACTGGAGCACTTCCGGGTCGGGAACGTGGAGGACGTTCTGCAGGTCGGCGACAAGGTCGACGTGAAGGTCGTGGAGATCGACAGTCGCACCGGCAAGGTGCGCCTGAGCCGCAAGGCCCTGTTGCCGGTGCCCGAGGGTATGGAGAACATGCCCCGGGACGATCGGCCGCGTGACCGCGGTGATGGCGGCCGTGACCGCGGAGGCCGTGGCGGTGGCCGCGGGCCCAGCCGTGGCGGCCGGCGCTAGGTTGGGAGCTCCATGAACCTGGCTCCCTATCGCAACGAACAGGCGCCCCGTCGGGAAGTGTTACCCGGCGGGGCTGTCCTGCTGTCTTCGCCCATCGAAACCGCCCACGCGGTGACCCTGGGCGTGTTCCTGCGGTCCGGCAGCCAGGACGAGACGGCCGCCACCAGCGGCATATCCCATTTCATCGAACACATGGTCTTCAAGGGCACCGAGCGCCACTCGGCCTTCGATCTGGCGGCGGGGTTCGATGCCCTCGGCGCGGTGGTCGACGCGTTCACCACCAAGGACATGGTCGCCTTCACCATCAAGGTGCTGCCGGAATACTTCCGCCAGGGCGTCGATCTCCTGGCGGACATGCTCCTGCGGCCGACGTTCTCTGCGGACCTGGTGGACATGGAGCGCGAGGTGGTCATCGAGGAGATCCAGGAAGCCCTGGATACCCCCGAGGACCGGCTGCACGACGCCTTCTCCGGGCGCCTGTACCAGGGCCATGGCCGCGGCCGGCCGATCCTGGGCACCGAGTTCACCGTGGCCAACTTCGGGCAGGACCAGCTGCATGAGCATCACAGCCGACTCCTTTCGGGGCCGAATGTGGTCCTGGCGATGTCCGGGAATATCCAGAAGGGTTTCACCGAGCTGGTGGCCGAGGCTTTCGCCCAGCTGGGTCCGGCTCCGGTGCCGGCCGTTGCCGCGAATGTCGAACAACCGGCCGCCTCGGCCGCGGCAACCGTGGCGATGACGACGCCGGGCGAGGACGCCTTCCAGCTCGAAATCACCAGCCCCATCATCCAGGCCTATTTCGAACTGGGCAACCTGGGCGTGCGCTTTGACCACCCCGACCGCATGGGCGTGTATCTGCTCAACAACATGCTGGGTGGCGGCATGAGCAGCCGCATTTTCCAGGCGGTGCGTGAGCGGGAGGGCCTGGCCTATACCGTCTACAACTACGCGGACATGGGACGGGATATCGGTCTGGTCAGCTGCGCCGGCTCGTGTAGCCCGGACAAGTTTCCCCGCCTGCTCGAGGTGATCCGCACCGAGTACGGCCGGCTCCAGGGCGAGGGCATCGGGGCCGACGAACTGGAAAGCAACCGCGCCCAGCTCAAGAGCCAGCTCATCTTCAGCCTCGAGGGGATGGTCAACCGCATGTTCCGGCTGGCCCGCAACGAGATCTACTACGGGCGCTTCGTGCCGGTGGCGGAAATCGTTGATCTGATCGACGGAGTGACGGAAAAGGACATCCTGGAGTGCTCCGGGCGCTACTTCGATCCCGACGCCCTGCTCATCGCCGTCCACGGCCCCGAGCCTTCCCCAACGGCATAGCCCGGTCTGCTCGCCCGTGCAGGGTGGGCCTGATTCAACCCAGAGTGAAACTGCGGCCGGAGGATTCCACCTGGTAGGACCAGCCCAGGGCTTGGATCGTGCCCAGGACCGTGGGCGGGAGCTCACCCTCGTCGACCATGGTCTGCAGGGTGGCTGGCCAGCTGTCGTGGGCGAAACGATAGAGACGGGCCGCCTCGACCACCTCGTCCCTGATCTGGCGCGTGCGCAGGTCGTGCCCCAGGGTGGTGTCACCGGGGGGCAGGGCGGTCCAGCGCATCCACCCCATGCCTGCCAGCAGCAGGACCACCAGCATGGTCAGCGGAGCCGAGCGCAGGCTGTTCTTGGTCCAGTTGCGGCGGTCCTTGCCGTCGCCACGACCTTCGGTTTCGTCTTCGGCTTCGGTTTCCATCACCTTCAGGACCCCGTCGGAACACCATTTCTTCAGCAGGTCGCGCACCACGAAGCTTTCGCTGCGGCCCTGCCTGATGATCCGGCCCAGGGGCAGGCCCGCCAGCGCCATTTCCATGATGCGGGTACCCGTTTCGCCCAGATTTTCCGGTGGGAACACCTTGCTGCCCTGGGCGAAGGTGACGTTCGGCCCGGAGAAGAAATCGCGCAGCTGGGTTTCCTCGTCCATGCGCCGGGCCGACTCCATGAGCAGACCCTGCACGTCCAGCCTGAGCTTCCACTTCACACCCGGAGGCGTGTCCTGGGTGGGGTTGAAGTTGTACCGCCCGTGACGCATGCGCATGCCCATCTGGGTCATTTCCTGGGCCAGTCCCTGCAGCGACCGATTCAACTCGTTCTCGTTCATCAGACCTTCGCTGATGAGGATCTCGGTCAGATCCAGGGAGCTGTTGGCCTTCACGTACTCGATGTGATCCCATTCCTCGCCCGTGAAGAACCCGTAGGCCTTCAAATAGGATTCGAAAGGATCCTCGCTGCGGGAGCGGCGGTCCCGGGTGGAAATGAGGAGGCCCTTGTCGAAGACGAAGACCATCTCTCGTTTTCCTTCGAGATTCAGGAATCCGGATTTCTGTTGACTGGCCAGCAACTGCAGAATTTCGGCCAGATTGAAATCGCTCAATTGCCCTTCGAGGGCCATGGCTGCCTCCTTAACGCAAGCTCGCGTTGTAACTGGGAACAACATCTTCAACCGCGGCGACGGGAATCAGGGAATAGCGGTCGGGCTGCACGCGGTAGAGCCGGCGACCGTCGGTCAAGGCGATGAGCCCGGCGACCACGACGAGGGCCATGCCCACCAGGAAGGGCAGTGCGGTCCAGCCCGGCCACAGGGCCGCGGGCAGGGGACACCACTGGGGATTGATCAGCTCGGCCGGCAGCCTGACCGCCGCCGTGGCAAGGGTGGAACCGCCACCGAAGGCCCAGCTCGCGGCCATCAGGAACAACCCGCCCGCAAGGAGGGACAGGCGCAACCATGCGGCCCCGAGGCGGCCACCGGCGAGGTGGCCCGTGCCCGGCAGCAGACGGCCCAAAAGGGCGATGCGCTGGGTCGTGGCCATGCCTTCGCTGCGGCTGCGGTTCTTGAGCAGGGTGGCCAGGATCATTTCGCTTTGGGCGCGCTGGGCGATCTCGCCGCAGACCGCGCACATGCTGGCCCCGTCACGGACCTTGCGGCAGATGCCGCAGAGGGGCACGCCGCAGTTGGCGCACTCGCGCGGACCCTTTTCCGGACCCTTGCCCATGATGATCATGATGGTCAGCAGCAGCGGCAGTCCCACCGTGGCGTACAGGGGCAGCGCCGGCAGACCCAGCAAGGGTATCCACGCGGCGAGGGTGATCTGGGCCGCGTAGGTGGGGGCCTCGTCCCGGCAGGCGTCGAGATAGCTGCTGCGGGTCAGACCGGGGTAGACAACCGCCGCGTAACCCTTTTGGACCTGGGTCACGGCTTTGGGGCCGGGATCGAAGCCCAGCTTGCGGGATGTTTCCAGCTCGGCGGTGGCTTCGGGGACGAAGAGCTTGCGGAAGTAGACCTGGGCGAGGTTGTAATGGGCTTCCCCACAATTGGGGTGGTCCTGGACGGCTTGCTTGTAGAGCTTCATCGCCGTGTCGAGCCGGCCCTGGTAGTAGACGTTGTTGCCCTTGGCGACCTGGGCGGGCAGGCAATCAGGCTGCATGGCCAGGGCGGCGTCGAGATGGCGATTGCTGGAGTCGTAGGCGCCGCTGCGCGCTTCCTGGATGGCCAGGGCCGTCAGCAGACGCACCTGCTGGGCGGGGTTCTGGGCTTTGGCCAGCCGATCGGTCAAGCTGGTGCGCAGGGATGCCATCGGGCCACTCGTGCAGGCCCGGTGCAGGGTCGCCACTTCGCTCTCGGGATCGATGGTCGGCACGGCCTGCCGCAGGGGCGGCCACCAGGGGAAGACCAGGACGAGGGCGACCATCCAGGTCGCAACCAGAAGCCACCGACCGCGCGTGCGGCAGCGGACGGCCAGGGGAACGGAGGCCAGAGCGAGGAAGGCCAGCCAGCCCGGCAGGAAGGCCAGCAGGATCAGGGGAGGCAAAAATGGCAGCCACCGCATGGGAAAGTGGGACCGGCTGCGCAACATCAGGGCGGTCATGTCATGGGCGAGATACCGCCAGTTGGCGAAGTAGAGGGCCGCCAGCAAGAGGCTCCAGAAGATGGCGGTGGCCAGCACGCCGGCCTGCTGCAATCCGATCAACAACCGGCCCTGATCGACGGGGGAGTGCACGAGCGCCAGGACGAAACGGGGAACAGCCTTCAGGAATACTCCGGTGTCGAATGATTTCACCGCCTGCAGACCCTGCCACAGGACGATGTCCGGCTGCGACCCCGAGGCCTCCATGGCCCGGGCCAGGTTCTGATCGACACCAGCGGGGTCGCCGGCCAGGGCCGCCCGGCGCGCGATGCGATAATGCAGCTGGGCGCTCTGGGGATCTTCGAGGCGCGGCGGCCGCCCGGTGGCCCGATGATTCGGTACCTGGGTCGCGGTGATTGCCGGCAGGTTGGAGCGGCTCATGGGGCCCACGGCTGCGGCAGCCGCCACGGCCTGGTCGACGGGAGCAGGCGTCTTCAGGGTGTCCAGGGGAGCCTGGATTCCCAGGACGGGCGTGGTCGCCGCAAGCAGGATCCCGAAAAGAACCGGGACGAGAATCAGGCTTCCTGCGCCGGACATCGCGCTGCCGCTGTGGAGACGATTGAATGTGCGCATATCTCTCCCGCTGAAGGTGGGTTTCCCGTTCAGCCTAGGTGGATCCGCGGTGCCACACCCGGCCGGAGCATGGGTCGTCGTGCGGACGGTTCCCGGGTTATATCGCCCATTTCCCGGCGAGATTTAGCGGGAAATTGCCTCGACGGAAGACGAAAAAAAACTTGTCCCCATGCGGTCGGTGCCGCTAATGTCAGGTGCACTGAAGGATGTCAGAGGCGGCGGCGCGATGATACCTGCCGCTTTGGCTGTGACGGAGGCGTCGATGTGGGCCTCCAATTCGGACAAAGGAGTGACCCATGAGGAACCCGACATCTCTGGCCCTGGTCCGCAACCTGACCCTGCTGGCCGTGCTGGTCCTGGCCCTCGGGCTGGGCGGATGCTCGTCCTGCAAGGACCAGCTGCTGCAGATCGACCAACTCAACGCCCAGGTTGCGGCCTTGCAGCAGGATGTTTCCGACCGCGAGGCCGTCATCTCGGAGCGGGAGCAGATCGCGGCAGAGCTCACCGGCTCCCTCAAGGATTGCCAGACCGAGAACGCCGTGCTGGTGGAGCAATCCGAGGAAGTGGTCATGATCACCATTCCCGACCAGCTGGGCTTCGCCTCCGGCCAGGTCATGGTGCTGGACACCATGGTCCCCACCCTGCAGGCCATCGCTTCGGCGGTGAGGAATCACCCGGACTGGGACGTCTATGTCGAGGGCTACACCGACAACAAGAAGATCAGCGAAGAGTACCAGGAGTACTGGCCCACCAACTGGGAGCTGGGCGCCTTCCGGGCCGCGGCCGTGGTGCGTTACATGACCAACGACCTGGAACTGCCCGCCGAGCGTTTTGCCGCGGTCAGCTACGGCCCCTTCCGGCCGGTGGCCGGCAACGATACGCCCGAGGGCCGCAAGCAGAACCGCATGGTGCGCGTGGTCATGCACCGGCCGGAAATGTAGGACATCTTCGGTTCGGCGCTGGGCCGCAAGGATCAGCTTCCCCGCACGATGGCCGTGATGGCCTGGTGCAGCCGGGGAAGCTGATCCTTTGTGTTGAAGGGACCGAAACTGAAACGCACTGTCCCGCCCGGCGAGGTGCCCAGCGCGGTGTGGATGAGGGGGGCGCAGTGGAGCCCCGTGCGGGCGGCGATCTCCCACTGCACGTCGAGCAGGACACCGACCTTTTCCGCGGGGATGTCCCCACACTCCAGCGAAACCACCGCCACGTGTTCCTCGCCGTCCCCCGCGGTGCGTCCCGTGGTGCGCACCCCGGGAATTTCCCGACAGCCGGCGGCGAAGTTCTCCGCCAATTCCCGTTCCGAGGCAGCGACGGCGCCCGGTTCCTGCTCCGCCAGCCAGGCCACACCCGCGGCCAGACCGACCAGGCCCACCGCATTCAGGGTGCCGGCTTCCAGACGGTAGGGGAGCGCGCGCGGTTGCTCCAGTTCTTCGGACCGCACCCCGGTGCCGCCCCAGACGGTGCCTTCGGGTTCGGCCCGCGGTCCGAGCACCAGCCCGCCGGTTCCCGTGGGGCCGAGGAGCCCCTTGTGACCGGTGAAGGCGGCCACGTCCACTAGGTCCCGGGCCATGTCGATGTCCACGGTGCCGGCGGTCTGGGCGCAATCCAGCACCAGCAGGATCTCCCGCTCGCGGCACAAGCGGCCCACCGCGGCGACGTCCTGCAGCGTCCCGGTCACGTTGGAGGCGTGGTTGAGGACGACCAGTCGGGTGGTGGGAGTGATGAGGCGAGCGATGTCCTGCGGATCGACCCGGCCGGACCCGTCGCAGGGGGCGATGGCGAAGTCCAGGCGATCGCGGCGGCGCAGTTCGTGCAGCGGTCGCAGGACCGAATTGTGGGCGGTGGCTTCGGCAACCACGTGGTCCCCGGGGGCGCAGAGCCCGCCCACCGTGAGGTTCAAGGCGGCGGTGGCACCAGATGTGAAGATCGTGCGGTTGGGGTCGTCTGCCGGGTTGCCGAAAAGTCGGCCCAATTCGACACGCAGGGCGTCGATGCGGGCGGCCGCCTGGATGGCGAGGTCGAAGCTGGAGCGCCCGGGGTTCACCGCTTCGTTTTCCAGGTGGTCGGCCATGGCCCGGGCCACCGACGGGGGCTTGGGAAAACTCGTGGCGGCGTTGTCGCAGTAGATCACAGCAGCCTCCCGGTACCCGAGGCGAGGGTCACTCCTTGCCAGAAAAGCCATTCCGGCCATACTATGTGTTCGGCCTGACCCATGCAAACCGCAACCGGGGTGCCGACGCCCACCGCGTCCGGCACCCTCACCTGCCTGGAGGAACCATGCACACCTTGCGCACGTCTCCCCGCCTCGCGGCGGGGATCGCCCTGTTGACCCTCGGCTGTTTCCTGGCCGGCAGCGCCGCCGCCGAGCCCACCTTCGCCCGCATGCAGACCGACGCGGGGGAGATCCTGCTCGTGTTGTACCCCGATCTGTCCCCGTTTCACGTGACGAATTTCACCCATCTGGCCGAGACCGGGTTCTACAACGGGACGTACTTCCACCGTGTCATTCCCGGGTTCATGATCCAGGGCGGGGATCCGAATACCAAGGACGGAGACCCGCGCAACGACGGCACCGGCGGCCCGACCCTCAAGGACGTTCTGGACGACCAGGACTGGCAGGAAGTGGAAAAGGTCAACGCCCTGCTGGAGGCCCGGGGTTACGCGGGTCTGCAGGGTCAGGCCAGCCTGAAGGCGGAGTTCAACGAGGTGCCCCACACGCGGGGAACCCTGAGCATGGCCCGCAGCCGCAGCTTCGATTCGGCCGGTAGCCAGTTCTTCATCTGCGTGGCGGAAGCCTCGTCGCTCAACAACCAGTACACGGTCTTCGGGCACGTGGTCAGCGGCATGGACGTGGCCGACACCATCGTGGGCGCGGAGCTCGATCCCGCCGCCGGTCGTGATCATCCCGCCGTACCGGTCCACATCACGGGCATGGAGATCCTCCATGGTACGGGCGACCTGACCCCCGAGGAAAACCTGGCCTGGAACGAACTGGCGCCCGAACTGCAGCACCAGCCGTGAAATGAGTGAAAAAAGCGCCCTGAAGCCGGCGGCGGGAAACCCGGACATCGTCATCAAGGGTGTCCGGGTCCACAACCTGAAGAATCTCGATCTGAAGCTGCCGCGACGGAGCCTGGTGGTGATTACCGGCCCCAGCGGTTCGGGCAAAAGCTCCCTCGCCTTCGACACCCTCTACGCCGAGGGGCAGCGCCGGTACATCGAGAGCCTTTCCAGCTACGCCCACCAGTTCCTGGACCAGCTGGCCAAGCCCGACGTCGACCGCATCGAGGGACTCTCGCCCGCCCTGGCCATCGAGCAGAAGGGGCTGGGGTCGAGCCCCCGTTCCACCGTCGGCACGGTGACGGAGATCTTCAGCTTCCTGCGCCTGCTGTACGCCCGCTGCGGCACGGTCCACTGTCCGGATTGCCACGTGCCGGTGGGGGGGCGCTCCCTGGCCGACATCCGCGATGAGATCGCCTCCTTGCCCGAGGGCACGCGATTCCACCTGTTGGCCCCCGTGGTCCGGGGTCGCAAGGGCGAGCACCGCCAACTGCTGGACGACCTGCGCAGCCAGGGTTTCCTGCGCGCGGTGGTCGACGGCGAGCTGGTGGAACTGGACGGGGATGTTCGCCTGCAGCGGCACAACGTCCACGACATCGCGGTGGTGGTGGACGGGATGAAGGCGCGCCCGGATCTGGGGGGGCGCCTGCGCGAGAGTCTCGAGCGCGCGGCCGAGGTGGGGCAGGGCACGGTCATCGTGCGCACCTCCGCCGGGGAGACCCGCTACAGCCGAGGCGCCGCCTGCCCCGGATGTGGACGCGGCTTCGCGGTCCCCGAACCGCGTTTGTTCTCCTTCAATTCTCCGGCCGGCTCCTGCCCCGAGTGCAACGGGTTGGGACACCTGCGCTCCATCGAAGCGGAGTACCTGGTTCCCGACACCGCCTTGAGCATCAAGGCCGGTGCCGTGGAGTTCCTCAAGGGCAAGGAGAGCAGCTGGATCTACGTGCAGGTCGAGGCCCTGGCCGGCGCCATGGGTTTCGATCTGAACACCCCCTTCGGCGAGCTGTCCGAGTCCGCGCGCACGGCCCTGCTGCTCGGCTTTTCGTCCGACTTGCGCAAGGAACTGGCGCAACACCCGCACTTCAACGCCTTCCTGCGGGATTGGCAGGGGCTGGTCCCGGAACTGATCCGGCGCCATCGCGAGACCAAGTCGGAGAAGGTGCGCAATGCCCTCGAACGCCTCATGACTCGGAGTGTCTGCCCGGCTTGCGGGGGCTACCGCCTGCAGCCCGAGGCCCTGGCCGTGATGGTGGGGACGCTGAACATCGGCCAGGCCGCGGCTTTGGATCTGGAAGCCTTCGCCGCCTGGATCGACGGTCTGACCTTCACCACGCCGCGCGAGATCGCGGTCTCGAAACCCATCCTGGAACAGATCCGCCACCGCATGCGCTTCCTGCTCCAGGTGGGCGTCAATTACCTGTCCCTGGACCGGCCCGTGGGGACGCTGTCCGGTGGCGAGGGGCAGCGGGTGCGCCTGGCCACCCAGGTCGGCTCCCAACTCACCGGCGTGCTGTACATTCTCGACGAGCCCAGCGTGGGGTTGCACCATCGCGACATCGGCCGCCTCATCGGAACCCTGAAGGCCCTGCGGGACCGCGGCAACTCGGTGATCGTCGTGGAGCACGACCGCGACGTGATGCTGGCGGCGGACCACCTGCTGGACCTGGGGCCGGGGGCGGGGGATCGCGGCGGCGAGATCCAGGCCCAGGGAACCCCGGCGGAAGTGGCGGCGGTGGTGGGCAATCCCACCGGCGACTATCTGGCCGGACGCGTCGGCATGGGTGGGCCCGATCCCCTGACCGGGGGCAGCGGCGTTGCCGGTTTCCTGAAGGTCCACGGCATGCGGGGCCGCAACCTCAAGGGCATCGACCTGGAAATCCCCCTGGGGTGTCTGACGGTGGTCACCGGGGTGAGCGGATCGGGCAAGAGCACGGCCGTCAACGACACCCTCTACCGGGCCCTGGCCGCGCTCAAGCACCGCGCCCTGCGCCGGCCCGAACCCCACGACGCGCTGACCGGTCACGAGGACGTCCACGGGGTGGTCCTGGTGGACCAGAAGCCCATCGGGCGATCGGCCCGTTCCACACCGGCCACCTACACCGGGCTGTTCAACCAGATCCGGCGCATCTATTCCCAGACGCCGCTGGCTCGCCTGCGCGGCTACGGCAGCGGGCGCTTCAGTTTCAACACCACCGGCGGTCGCTGCGCGGTGTGCGAGGGCGCGGGGGTGCGCCGTCTGACAATGGATTTCCTGCCCGACGTGGATGTCCAGTGCGGCGAATGCGGTGGCCGGCGCTTCGACCGCGAAACCCTGGAGGTGCGCTTCAAGGGCCACGACATCGCCAGTTTGCTGGAGATGACGGTGGATGAGGCCCTGGCCGTGCTCGAAAACATTCCCGCCTGCCGCAAGATCCTGGAGATCATGAGCGGGGTGGGGTTGGGCTACCTGCATCTGGGCCAGTCGGCGGGGACCCTCTCGGGCGGCGAGGCCCAGCGTATCAAGCTGGTCAAGGAACTCGCCCGGCAGGGGACGCGCCACACCCTGTACATCCTGGACGAGCCCACCACCGGCCTGCACATGACGGACGTCGACCGTCTGCTGGAGGTGTTGGGGCGCCTGCTGGAACGGGGCAATACGGTCATCGTGATCGAGCATCACCCGGAGGTGATCCGGCGCGCGGACCACATCATCGATCTCGGTCCCGAGGGCGGCGACGGCGGCGGTTGGACCGTCGCGTCCGGTAGTGCGGACGCCATCATGGCCGCCGCGGACTCCTACACCGGGGTCATGTTGCGGGAGTTCTTCGCCTCCGGACAGGGCTGAGGGTTCGGGATTCCCCCTTGGAATTCGGTCCGGGCGGAATTACTTTGAGGCCGTCAGCCGGCGGCGGAAAGGTCGTCGGCAAGGCGCACCCCTGGACCTTGGAGTTGATCCGTGGCCGATTCTTCCTCCCTCAAGACAACACCCCTGACCGACTGGCACCGGGCGCACGGCGCCCGCATGGTCCCCTTCGCCGGTTTCGAAATGCCCGTGCAATACCGCGGGGTTCTGGCCGAGCACGAGGCTGTCCGCAGCCGGGTGGGGATCTTCGACATCACCCACATGGGGGAGATCGCCGTTACGGGTCCGCAGGCCGGCGCGTGGCTGGACGGCCTGGTGACCAACCGGGTTGCCGTTGTCGCCCCCGGCAAGGTCGTCTACACCGCCATGTGCCGTCCCGACGGCGGCGTGCTGGACGACATGCTGATCTACCGTCTGGGCGACGAGGACTGGTTGGTCGTGTGCAACGCTTCCAACCACGAAAAGATCGCCGCCTGGCTGGTGGAGCACCGCCCTGCACAGGGGGTGGAACTGGAGGATCTCTCCGACGGGATCGCCCTGATCGCCGTGCAGGGACCCGACAGCCCCGCCCTCATGGGGCGGGTGGGCGTGTTGTCCGACCGGACCGCTGACATGGCGGCCCTGGATTTCTACACGGCCTTGACCTGCGACGGGCCCGGCGGGCGTTGGGTCGTTTCCCGCACCGGCTACACCGGCGAGCACGGTTACGAAATCTACCTACCCTTCGCGGACGCGGTGGCCGTGTGGGAGGAACTGATCGCCGAGGGGAAGGATCTGGGCGTCGAACCCATCGGCCTGGGGGCCCGCGACACCCTGCGCTTCGAGGTCGGCTACTGCCTTTACGGTCACGAGCTGGCCGAAGACATCTCGCCCCTGGAAGCGGGCATCGGTTGGGCGGTGAAGCTGAAGAAGGACGCTTTCACCGGGCGTGACGCCCTGTTGGCGCAGAAGGCCGCAGGGATTCCCCGCCGCCTGGTCGGCCTGGCCCTGGACGAGCGGGGCATCGCGCGCCCCGGCGCCCCGGTGCTGCACGGCGACGAACAGGTGGGCGCGGTGACCAGCGGCACCTTCAGCCCGAGCCTCAAGGTCGCCCTGGCCCTGGCCCTGGTGCGGGCGCCGGTGGATGAATCCGATTTGAGCGTGGAGGTCCGGGGCAAGCGCCTGGCCTGCCATGTCGTTCCTTTCCCTTTTTTGCCCGCGCGGACCAAGGGTGATCCGCGGGCGGAACGCAACCTGCCCGCCTGAGGCAGCAACCCAGCAGGAGGCCGAGATGGTACCGGACGATCGCATGTACACCGAAGATCACGAGTGGGTGCGGGTCGAGGAAGAGGACGGCGAGCAGATCGGGATGGTGGGCGTGACCGATTTCGCCGCCGGCGAACTGGGCGACGTGGTCTTCGTCGAACTGCCCGAGATCGGGTCGGAATATTCCCAGAAGGATCCCGTCGGCACCATCGAGTCCGTCAAGGCCGTGGCCGATCTCTTCCTGCCCGTTTCCGGGGAAGTGGTCGCCATCAACGACGCCGTGGTGGAAAGTCCCGAGCTGGTCAACAGCGACCCCCTGGACGAGGGCTGGTTGTTCAAGATTCGTCTGGCCGAGCCCGGCGAACTGGAAACCCTCCTGGACGCCGCCGCCTACGGCAAACTGCTGGGGGGCTGATACCCATGCCCTACGTGCCCCACGGCCCCGGGGACATCCGGACCATGCTGGCGGCCATCGGCAAGGACAAGATGGATGACCTGTTCAGCCACCTGCCTGCCGGGGTCCGCCTGGATCGCCCCTTGGACTTGCCGGACGGTCTGAGCGAGGAAGAGGTGCGCCGGGACTTCCTGAAGGCAGCCCGCCGCAACCACGGTCAGGGCGAACTGGTCTCCTTCCTCGGCGCCGGAGTCTACGACAGCGTCATCCCCGCCGCCGTGGACGCCCTGTCTTCCCGCAGCGAATTCCTCACCGCGTACACGCCGTATCAGCCCGAGGTCTCCCAGGGAACCCTGCAGGTGATCTACGAGTGGCAGTCCTTCATCTGCCGCCTGACCGGATTGACCGTGGCTAACGCCAGCATGTACGACGGCGCGACCGCCCTGGCCGAAGCCGTGGTCGTGGCCTGCGACACCCGCAGGCGCAGCCGGGTCATCCTGCCGGCGCTGTTGAACCCGCGCTACGCACGGGTCGTGGGCACGATCCTGAAACACCGGGGCCTGGAACTGGAGACGGCTCCCGCCGGCCCGGACGGAACCACCGACCTGGTCGCCCTGCGGGCCATACTGGATGACCGGACCGGGGCCGTGGTGACGACCAACCCCAACTACCTGGGGCTGATCGAACCGGTCATGGAGCTGGGCGGGATGATCCGGGATTGCGGCGCGGCCCTGGTCGCGGTCGTCAATCCCGTCAGCCTTTCGCTGCAGCGCAGCCCGGCGGAGTACGGTGCCGACCTGGCGGTGGGCGAGGCCCAGCCCTTCGGTCTGGCTCCTTGCTGGGGCGGTCCCCTGTTGGGTTTCCTCGCCTGCAGCGACGCCTACAAGCGACGCATTCCCGGTCGCATCGTCGGCCGCACGACCGATTCCCGCGGCAACGAGGGCTACGTGCTGACCCTGCAGACGCGCGAGCAACATATCCGCCGCGAGAAAGCCACGAGCAACATCTGCAGCAACCAGGGCATCAACGCCCTGCGCGCCACCATCTACCTGTCCATGCTGGGTCGGGACGGATTCCTGGAGCTGGGAGAGGCCAATCGGGCGCGCATCGAGATGGTGCGTGGTCTGGTCCGGGATACGGCCGGTGCCGAGCTGCCCTTCGGCGGCGCGGTCTTCAACGAGGCCGTGGTGCGCCTGCAGCACGGAACGGCGGTACAATTCCGGTCGTTCGCGCGATCCCGCGGCGTGCTGGCGGGTGTCCCCGTGGACGGCTGTCCCGGTTGCGGTCCGGGGGACCTGCTGGTTGCGGTCACGGAGAAGCGGACGGCCGCAGAAATTGCGTTGTGGGGCGATTTGCTGGGTGAATATCTGGGTCAGGCCCAGCGGGAGGACGGATGAGCAACCAGGCAAACGGCATGACCGGACGGTGGAACGCCACCCTGCCCGACAGCATTTTCGTCCAGGGGGCGCCCGGACGGCGGGCCCTGGGTTTCGGCAGCTGGAGCGGAGCACCTGCGGCGCAATTGTCGGAGGCCGACCGCCGCGCCGAACCCGCGGACCTGCCCGCGCTCAGCGAGCCCGAGGTCATGCGCCACTTCACGCGGCTGTCCAGCCTGAACCACCACATCGAACGCGGCATGTACCCCCTGGGCAGTTGCACGATGAAGTACAACCCGCGTCTGAACGAACAGGTGGTGGCCTTGCCTGGACTGGCGGACCTGCACCCCGATCAGGACGTGGAGGACATCCAGGGATTGCTGGACATCCTGCACCGGCTGGAAGGCGCCCTGTGCGAAATCACCGGGTTCGCGGCCTGCAGCCTGCTGCCGTCGGCCGGCGCCCAGGGCGAGTACCTGGGCATGCTGGTCATCGGGGAATACCACCGTTCCCGCGGCGACCTCGAACGCACCGAGGTTCTGATCCCCGATTCGGCCCACGGCACCAACCCCGCTTCGGTGGTCCTGGCCGGCCTCGTGCCCCGGACCATCACCTCGAAACCCGATGGGCGCATCGACGTGGCCGCCCTGCAGGCCGCGGTGGGACCGCGGACCGCGGGCATCATGATCACCAATCCCAACACCCTGGGCCTGTTCGAAAAGGACATCGTCGAAATCGCGCGCATCGTGCACGAGGCCGGCGGGCGGTTGTACATGGACGGCGCCAACATGAACGCCATCATGGGCAAGTCCCGCCCCGGGGACATGGGCTTCGACGTGGTGCACCTGAACCTGCACAAGACCTTCAGCACGCCCCACGGCGGCGGCGGCCCGGGCGCCGGCCCCATTTGCGTCACCGCCGAACTCGCTCCCTTTTTGCCCGGACCGCGGATCGTCCCGACCGCAGACGGTGTCTACGCGCTGGAGCGGAACCCGGGCGAGGGGGACACGGCCATCCACGCCTACTCCGGCAACGTGGGGGTGTGCCTGCGCGCCTTCTCCTACATCCTGCGCTGCGGCGGCAACGGGCTCACCCGGGTCAGCGAGTGCGCGGTCCTCAACGCCCGCTACCTGCAGGCGGCCCTGGAGGACATCCTGCCGGCCGCCCATTCGGGCGAGACCATGCACGAGTTCGTGGCCAGCGGCTCAACGTGGAAAAAGGAACTCGGCGTCAACACCCTGGACATCGCCAAGCGCCTGCTCGACTACGGCGTGCACGCCCCGACCATCTACTTCCCGTTGATCGTCGAAGAGGCCATCATGATCGAGCCCACCGAGACCGAGTCGAAGGAGAGCCTGGACTCCTTCGTCGCCGCGCTGAAGGCCATCCGCGAGGAAGCCGAACGGGATCCGGACATTCTGCACCACGCGCCCGAGACCACTCCGGTGGGCCGCATGGACGAGGCCCGCGCCGCCCGGAATCCGGACCTGTCGCAACTCGGCCCCTGCAACTGCGGGTGATCGGGTGAGCGGCCGGCTGCGCATCCTGCGGGACGGATCCGGTGCCGGCGACTGGAACATGGAGCGTGACACGGCGCTGCTGCACGCCCATCAGCCGGGCGACGACCCCATCCTGCGGATCTACCAGTGGAATCCTCCCTGTCTCACCCTGGGGTACAACCAGCGGGAAGAAGCCTTTGCCGCGGCGGACGTCACCGCCGCCGGTTACGACCTGGTGCGCCGGCCCACCGGCGGCCGCGCCATCCTGCACGCCCACGAATTGACCTACGCCGTGATCGGAACCTCGCCGGGCCCGCTGTTCGGAAGCTCCCTGCACGACGCCTACATGACCATCAACCGCGCCTTGCTGCGTTTCCTGTCGGGGCTGGGGATCGACGCGGACGTTTCGTCGGGGGAGAGCAGGGAAGCCGCCCGGTCCCCGGTGTGTTTCCGCAGCGCCGGCCGTCACGAGATCCGCGTCCGAGGCCGCAAGCTCGTCGGCAGCGCCCAGCGCCGCCTGCGGGGGGTGTTCCTGCAGCACGGTTCCATCCTGGCGGGACCGGAACATCGTCGGTTGGTGGATTACCTGGATCTGGATCCGACCGCCCGCGCGCAGCAGGGCGAGGAACTGCAGGCCGGGACCACCGACCTTCAGGAGCAGCTGGGACGCACCCTGGAACCGGCCGACCTGGAACGTCTGGGGGATGAACTGGCACAGGCCTTCGCCGCCGCCCTCGATCTCGAGCCGACCAGCGAAACCATTTGAAACTTCAGAAGGCCAGGTGGGTGCCCGCCGCGGCGCCGAACCCCTGGGCGCTGCCGGGATTCAATCCGCCCACGGTCATGGCTGCGGCGTCGATGACCCAGGGGCCGATTCCGACCGCCAGCCCGACGGATCCTCCGGTACCCATGGCGTCATCGTGACGCAGGCCCACCCGGGGGGTGAACCAGGATACCAGTCTCCATTCGGCCCCCCAGGCCACGCTGGTGCTGGCGGTCTGTCCGGCGGTGTACCCGTCTTCGCGGGCCAGGTCGACCGCGACGGTAAACGGGCCCGAAGTCCGTGCCAGTCCCGCCCGCAAGGTGCGGGGTAACCGGGTGTCATAGGGGTCGGCGGGAGCGGTCAAGTGCTGGTCCAGAACCGCCGTTTCCAGGTCTCCGTCCAGCAGGGTGACCTGCGTCGCGGTCACCGAATAGGAATCCTCCTGCAGGCCGCTGTCCCAGGCGATGCTCCCGGTCACGTTTTCGGCGGCCATTCCCAGGGTCCAGGTTCCGCGCTGCCAGGCCAGCCCCAGATCCACACCGTAGCCCTTGCCGCCCTCGGCGCTGACGGCGTCCACGTAGGCGTTCCCGTCCAGGCCGGATATGCGCGTGTCGAGGGTGCCGCCGGCCTTGGCGATGTGGAGTTCGTACAGGCCGTGCAGGTAGTGCAGGTTGATGCCGGCTGCCACCAGGTCCCTCTCGCCGCGGTGCAGGGCCGTACCCCAGCTTACCGTCGCGGTGCCCACGGCGTATCCGCCGCCCCGGGTGTTGCTGAAGTCCACCGTCTGATCGACGGAATTCCCGTAGAGCAGCAGATCGAAAAAGTCGTGGTCCAGGTTGCCCCGACCGTGGCCCCGGGCGCCCACGCTGAAGGCGAAGTTGCCGCTGCGGATCCCGGCCAGGGAGACCCGGGCGTCGGCATTCAGGTTGAATCCTCCGGCGGGGATGTCCGCCAGCAGTCGGTCCTTGTCGGCGGTGTCGAGATAACTGCCGGTGATCTCGTTGTAACGGTCCAGGCTCAGGGAGTTGTTCCCGACCACCGCCGCGGCGGATGCCAGGCCGATGTCCGTTCCGCCTGACAGGGCCAGGTTGGCGGGGTTGTACTGCACCGCGGCCAGACCCCGCGCAGAGGCGGTCACGGCTCCACCCATGCCCCAGGCCTGGACCTGCCCCTGGGCCCGGACGGAGGAGGAGGCGCCGGTTGCCAGAACAAGAAGAACCGGGATGCAGCGGATGAACCGGGTGGAACGCGACGGCATCTCAAAGCTCCTCGTCGATGCGCAGGTCCATGGCCAGCAAGCCGGAGACCTCCAGGAAGTCCGTGCTCATCAACCTCACCGGGATCCCGTCACTGGCCGGAATCCGGACCCGATACAAGGTGTGCAGGCCGGGGCGTCCGAAGAGACGGGATTCCTCGGCCGTCAGCGAGGCGCTGGGCCGGCTGACGACGCTGGCGGCAACCTCGCCGGTAAAGGGGTCGATCAGGGCGGCGTCCACGGTCAAGGGTCCCACCGTCAACAAGGGGTTGCCGGGAAGGTCCTCGGGCCGGTCCGCAACCAGGACCCACAGCTGCAATCCGGCGGGCAGGTGGTTGGTGACGGTGGCCTGCAATTCGGCGGCGCCGGCATGGTCGGAGATGGCCGATTGCAGGTCGGCGTCCAACTCCAGGGGTTCGGGGTCCCCAGCGAGGCTCGTGCCCTCCAGGGTCACCACCACCGGGACCGTCAAGCGCCAGGAGATTTCCAGCGTGTCGCTTGACCTGAGGGTTCCGCAATTGGCTCCATCGGCCACGCCGGCGGTTCCGCCCAGGGAAATGGTCTGCGGCCGGGTGTTCAGGAAATCCACCAGTTCGCTGTTGTTCTCGTCCAGAATCAGGATGGTTTTTCCGCTTCCGTCCCCGGCCGGGTCGACGAATTCGTGGACCTCCAGATAGACCGGCTCGCCCTGGTCGGGGACTCCGGTCAACCGCAGGTCGAGGTCGGCTCCCATGTCCGCGGTGTTGCCCAGCTCGATGACCAGGGCGGCCTGCGTGAAGGTCAGGCCCTCGCTGTCGTCGGGATAGGAGATCTGTTCGGTGACAGGGTCGAGGTCCCAGCTGTCGGGGGCGAAACAGCCGCTGATCTCGGTGAAGGAAAGAACCCCGGGCGCGAGGTCGACCGCCAACCCCTGGGTGGAGGACAAGGCGACGGTTTCACCCCCGCTGCCCGAGGTTCTGACTTGTGCCGTGGCGGTCAAGGTCGTCATCGGATCGCCGGTGCCGACGATCTCGCCGGCCGAAAACGGGACGGTGACGACGACGGAACCGGCCGCCGGGACCACGGCTGAAGTGGTCAACGCCGTTCCGTCCTGCCTGATCACCCGGTCCCAGGCCAGATCCACCGCCACGTCCAGGGGCAATTCGTTGCGGAGGTAGAAGGATAGGGAACCGGTGCCGACGGCGGCGTGGGTGATGGCGTCACCGTCGCTCAGATCGGCCGTGAATTCCAGGTCGAAGGTTTGAGCCTCGACCGCTGCGGTGGCGCTGGTGGCGGACAGTTCGGAAAAGGACAATTCGACGGAGAGGGACTCGTCGCCGGCGATGGGCACCGGGGAGAGGGCGCCGTCCCCGTGACCGACGATGCTCACCTCGAGCCGGGACGGCAGGGTCATCCCGGCCAGGGAGACTTCGGTCCGGGTCGATCCTCCGGCGCTGACCGGACCCAGGGAGATGGTCATCAGGTCGGCCCCGGTTCCTCCGTTGCGCAGGACCATCAACAGCGGATCGCCCTGGCCGCTGCCGCTGATGCCGACGGGCCAGCTGCTGGTCACCGCGCAGGTGATCACGCCGCTTGCGAGAGCCACCGCTTCGATACCGGAGAGGGCCAGGTCGCCGGCGTCCACGGTGAAGTCGAATTGCGGAACGAGGGTCGTGGATCCCGCGAGGGTGACCGCCTCGGGCCAGACTTCGGCCAGGGATTCGTCAACCGTCAACGGCGCCGGTGAAGCGACCGCAAAGACACCGACGGTCTGACGGATCGTCTGGGCGGGAATCTGGACTTCCATGCCGATCCCCAGGTCGATCGTCTGCGGCTGGCCGCCTGTCACGAAGCTGATCCCGCCCTCTCCATCGGTCACCAGGGTGGAATCATCCGCCACGGCTTCGGCCACCGTCAGGACCTCCGTACCCAGGGGGAGGGTCAGGCGGGTGTCGAAACTGGGCAGTTCGGGTTTGGCGAGGTCGCAGCCGCCGAGGATCAACGCGGCCGCGCTCCAGCCGGTCAGAATCATCCCCTTGGCGATGGTGCGGGGGCGGCCGGGGCCGCTGGTTTTCGCTGTCCCTTGATTCAACTGGTTTCCGTTTCTTCCCTGTGCGGAACCGGGGATTTGTTCGAGACGTGCGAATCACCCGCCTTGCGGGCTGCATTTCTTTCGCGATGGAAGAACCATTCCATCCTGGGTGCGGGTTCTTCATCGGAGGATTGGCGCGGCACTAAAGGGAAGGATGAAGTCGGGAGGGCATGAGCGGAAACGACGAGGAACCGCAAGGCCGCTCAGGATGCAACGGGTTCGCCTGCCCGAGGTGCATCCTGCATAGACCCGCACCCGACCTTGACCGCCACCGCCCGGGCTCACTACTATCAACAGCCTCGGTACCGGAACACCCGGTCCCCGCCGACGGACCATCAGGAAGGCCGCAGCCCGCGCCATGAGCCATTCTCCCGAAAACCTGGGAATCTGGGTCCTGCAACGGATCGCCACGACGGCTTTGCTGCTGGTGGTGCTGATGTCCGCGGTGTTCTGGATCGTGCGGCTGGCGCCCGGGGATCCCCTGGACCAGATGGTGAGCGAAGGGATGTCCCGAGCCGACCAGACCCTTATGCGGCAACAACTGGGTCTGGACGGTTCTCTGGCCGGCCAGTACCTGCACTGGGCCGGAGCGGCGCTGCAGGGCGACTGGGGCAACAGCATCAGCCAGCACCGGCCCGTTCGCGACATCCTGGCCGAGACCGTACCGGCGACCCTGGTGCTGACGGTGACCGCCTACCTGGCGCACCTGCTCCTGGCGCTGGTCGTGGGGATGGGCATGGCTGTGGGGCGCGGGAGGGCGCTCGAACGTTGGCTCAATCTGACCGGGCTGACCCTCTATTCCCTGCCCTCGTTCTGGCTGGGGTTGATGGCCATCCTGGTCCTCGGGGCCAAGGCCGGCTGGTTTCCTCTCGGCGGCATGCACGCTCCGGACGCGGCCTTCATGGGGCCGTGGACGGGTTTCCTGGACCTGTGCCGACACCTGGTCCTGCCCGCCGGGGTCCTGGCCCTGGTTTCGTACATGGGCACCGCCCGGTTCCTGCGGGCATCCCTGGAAGAGGCCCTGGACCAGGATTACATCCTGACCGCCCGCGCCCGGGGGATTCCCGAACGGCTCGTATTGTGGCGTCACGCCCTGCGCAACGCCCTGCTGCCTCTGGTGACCCAGATGGGTCTGCACCTTCCCTTCCTCCTGGGGGGAGCCGTGGTGGTGGAATCGGTATTCGGGTGGCCGGGCATGGGAAGGGTTACGGTGGATGCGATCTGGAGTCGGGACTATCCGCTGATCATGGCCACAACCTCCCTGGCCGCCATGCTGGTCGTGACCGGTTCGCTGCTCGCCGATATCGGTTACCACCTGCTGGATCCCCGCATCCGGATCGCAGCGGATGGGGAGGTCGGGCGATGACTCCCGGCGGGCAGGGCAGGGGCAAGAGGGGGCGGTGGTCCAGCCCGGTCCTGACCGTGGGCATGGTCATCTGTGGCGCCCTGCTGCTGGTCGCGGTGGCGGCGCCCTGGCTCGTGCCGCGGGATCCTGCGGCGATGAGCACCCTGGGGTTGGCTCCGCCCGGCTCGGGTCATCCCCTGGGGACCGACGTGCTGGGTCGGGACGTCCTGTCACGCCTCATTCTGGGCAGTCGCATCTCCCTGGTGATCGGCTGGATGTCGGTCCTGGTTGCCTTGGTCCTCGGGGTGGGGGTGGGCTTGGCCGCCGGGCTCGGGGCGCGAGGCATGGACCGGGCGCTGATGCTAATCACCGACGCTTTCATGGCATTCCCGCGCATCTTCCTGGTCCTGTTGCTGATCTCCCTGTCCGCGCCGTCGGCGGGACTGATCATCCTGGTGCTGGGGTTGACCGGCTGGATGCCCGTGGCCAGGCTGGTGCGGGCCGAGGCCCTCGGTCTGCGGGAGCGCGATTTCGTCGCCGCCGCCCGCGGGCTGGGCCTCTCGCCCTGGCGAATCGCCTGGCGTCACGTGCTGCCGAACCTGATGCCCACCGTCATCGTTGCCGCCGCCTTGCGGGTGGGCGGCGCCATCCTCGCCGAGTCCTTTCTCAGCTTCCTGGGGCTGGGAGTCCAGGACCCCGTCGTCAGCTGGGGCCAGATGATCCAACAGGGGCGGAATCACCTCCTGGAGGGTTGGTGGCTGGTGACGTTCCCGGGGCTGGCCATCACCCTGACCGTGGTGGGTTACAACCTGCTGGGAGACGGGCTGCGCGAGCGGCTGGATCCCCGGCGCGGAAAGGGCGCCCGTGTCTGAAGCCCTGCTGGAAATCAGGAATCTGCAGTTGGGCTTCGGGGACCGGACCGTTCTCAACGGATTGGATCTGGACCTGGCGGCCGGTGGGTCGCTGGCCGTAACCGGCCCTTCGGGAGCCGGAAAAACCCTCCTGGCTCGTTGCCTGATGGGGCTGAATCCTCCCGGGGTCCGCTGGTCGGGAGACATTTTCTGGCAGGGGCGAACCCTGCGGCAGGCGAAGGATTGGCGGGGTGTGCGCGGCAAGGGGATGACCATGATCCTGCAGGAACCCCGTACCGCTCTCAATCCCGTACTCAGCGTGGGCCGGCAACTGGGGGAGACCTTGAGTCTGCACCAGGGCCTGAAGGGCCGGGAGCGTCATGAGGCCGTCAGGGCCCTGCTGGATGAGGTGCGGCTGGACGATCTTGAACAGGTCGGCACCGCCTACCCGCATCAGTTGAGCGGTGGCATGCGGCAACGGGTGTTGTTGGCCTGCGCCCTGGCCTGCCGGCCGCGCCTGCTGGTGGCCGATGAGATCACTTCGGCCCTCGACGCCGAGACCCGGGGCGCGGTCCTGGCGCTGATCGAGGAGATTCGCCGGCGTCGCGACATGGCCCTGTTGTTGATCACGCATGACCTGGCGCTGGCGCGTCGCCAGGGGTATCCACTGCTCGAACTTCGCGAAGGTGTGTTGGCGGCGGTGTCGGGTGAGGCGGAATCTTTCTGCGCGTCGGAGGTCCCCGACTTCGACGAGACCAGTCCCGTTCTTCAGGTCGAACACTTGGTGGTGGTCCACGGCAAACCGGGCACCCGCAGCCGCGAGGCCGTGTCGGGCGTCGATCTGAGCTTGCGCCCCGGGATGGTCACGGGGTTGGCCGGGGAATCCGGCTGCGGCAAGTCATCCCTGGCCCTGGCGATGGCCGGGCATCTGGTCCCCACCGCCGGCCGCGTCACCCTGGAGGGCAGGGATTTCCTGGCCCTCCAGGGTGCGCCGTTGCGCCGCGCACGCCGTCGCATCCAGGTATTGTTCCAGGACCCCGGCGGGAGCCTCGATCCGCGGCAGACCGTAGAGGACGCTCTCGCCGAGGCTGCGGGTCCGGCCGGCGCCGGACTCTGCGAGCGGCTCCTGGAAGAGGTGGGGTTGGAGCGCAAGTTGAGCGCGCGTCTGCCGCACATGATGTCCGGAGGACAAAGGCAAAGGGTCGCCCTGGCCCGCTGCCTGGCGGCGAGTCCCGCGGTGCTGATCGCCGATGAACCGACAACCCAGCTCGACCCTGTTTCGCGCGATCGGATTCTCAAATTGTTGCTCGAGATATGCGGGCGGCGGAAACTTGCCGTGCTGCTGATCTCGCACGACCTGCCCTTGTTGCGCAGGACCTGCCGGGAAACCCTGGTCATGCTGGACGGTCTGATTCTGGAACGCTTCGCCGGGGGCGACGAACCTTGGCATCCGTACACAAAATCCCTGTTGGACATTTCGATCGCTGCCACGGCGGCCCTGGGGTCCCGGCCTTTGGCCCAGCCGGGTCTTTGCCCCTACCTGGGGCGGTGCGGTCTCGCCACCGCGAACTGTGCCAAGGGTTTGCCGCCCTTGGCGGAACTTCGTGCGGGGCATTGGGTGCGGTGCAGCGAACTGCCTTGAGGCCTCCTCTCACAATTTATTGACACGATATGGGCCAATCTCTATATTCAAACACCAGTTGCGGCGCGGCTGCCCCGGACCGGTTCGAGGTTGCCGATTTGTCCCTCGGAAATGGCGGCAACACTGGTTGAATCAGGCACCCCCACACTGCCCGGCAAGGTCCAGTGAACAAGAAGAGAATTCAGATTCCAGGTTCCGTGCGGAACCCCGATTCGGCCGGATATGTTCCCTCGGAAAGGAGCCCGCGTATGCTCCGGCGTCACCGGATCAAGTGGCTTTGGTCTTGCGGCATTCTTCTGGTTTTGGCATCGGCCATCCTTCCGATTGAGGTCGCCGCGCAGGGCGCGCCCGCTTCCATCAAAGGTGTTGTCCGTGATTCCGAATCCGGAGACCTGCTCGACTATGCCAATGTCCTGCTTGTTGGCACGACGCGAGGGACAATGTCCCTTGGCGGAGGCGTGTTCTACTTCAAGGGAATGGCTCCCGGCACCTACACCGTAAAGGTTCTGTATCTCGGTTATGCTCCGGTCGAACAGACCGTGAAGCTGGCCGCAGGTGATATCAAAAACCTGGTCTTCGATATGAAAGCCGTCATCGTGGAGACCCTCAACCCGTTCGAGGTCGAGGGCGAGGAATACATGGTGGATGTCAATACCGCCACCACGGAACAGAACGTCGGCTCGGAGACCTTCGAGAAATACGCGATCGATTCGGTGGAAGAGGCCTTGTCGAAAACCGCCGGTGTGGTCTATCGGGCGGGCCAGCTCTTCGTCCGTGGCGGCCGTTCCGGCGAGGTCACCATGCAGATCGACGGCGTCTCGGTGGATAATCCCCTGGGCACCGGTTCGTTGGAAGTTTCCTCTCTGGCCGTGGAAAACATGAGCTTCATCACGGGCGGACTGGACGCCAAGTACGGCAACGCCTTGTCGGGCGTGGTCAACATCACCACCAAAGAGGGTGGCGAGAAATTCGGCGGCGGCATCCGCTACCTGACCAACGACTGGGGCCGTCAGGACAAGACCTACACCAATTTCGACCGTTTCGAGTACGGATTCGGCGGGCCCAGCATGATCAAGGGTCTGACCTATTACCTGTCCGGGGATTTGGCTTTCGATGACGGCGAAAACACCTCGGTGGCCGACCGTCCCGAGTACAAGGTCAACCTGGGCAACACGACCCTCTTCAAGTTCCGTCGCCGGCAGTTCAACTCCGCCAAGGGTTCGGCCAAGCTGGCCTATACCGTTTCGGAGAACAAAAAGGTCTCGGTCGAATATTCCTACTCGACGAGCCTTGCCGAATCATACCGGCCCAACTGGAGCGTGGAAGGTTACGCGAAGCGGGTGCTTTACATGCCCGAGGTCATCCAGCGTAACCGGGATCAAACCTGGTTCGCGACCGGCGGTACCGTTCCTGTCTACTACGGGCCCTGGTACGACACCCTGCTGCAAAACTCCCGTTCGGCCCTGGTTGTGGATACCCGCAACTCCAGCGAGTTGCGTTCGGCCATGCCCATCCTCGAAGTGCGCAGCGCCGTCGACAACAGTATCCACACCGTCATCGCCCACGCCGAGTTCGATGGTTTCAAGTATCCGTACTCATCCTATTCCACCGTGGCGGAGGACAGTTCCTACACGTCCTTCAACAGTGCCGATAACCTGACGAGCTCCAGGAGTGTCGGACAGGTGGGCAAGATCGTCTGGCGTCACAACCTTTCCAACGACACCTTCTACACCCTTCGCCTCGGCCTGGTGGCTTTCGATACCCGCACCGATGTGGCCGGCAAGGATCCCTGGGAATACAACCACGGCGGTATCTGGTCTCCGGGGCTGTTCTTCGGCCAGCACCGGATCTATCAGGTGGGCTCGGATTACTACACCGATCCGTTGAGTCCCTACTTCGTGACCACCAGTGACAACTTCTTCTACGGCGAGGAGTACAGCCGGACCTACAGCCTGGGCTTCGAGCTGGTTTCCGCGCGCTGGAGAGGACATTTCGTCGAGACCGGAGTCGGGGTTCGCTACAACGACCTCGAGCGGTACAACCTGGTCTATCCCGCGATCATGCGTGAGGGCCGGTATACCAACGAGTGGACCCAGGGGGCCAACCGCAACGTGTTCCACACCTACAACCCGGAGGGGTACTGGTATCTCCAGGATCGCTGGGAGTACGAAGGTATGGTTGTGAACTACGGCCTGCGGTGGGACATGTTCTCGCCTGGGTCGGCCGCGGCAATCCAACTGGAAAATGAAGACGTGAACCAGAACGTCACCAAGTACAAGACCAGCTTCCAGCCGCGTCTGGGCTTCGCCTTCCCCATCACCGACCGCGACGGGTTCCATTTCCATTACGGGCGATTCGTCCAGTTCCCCGAACGCGAGTTCCTGTTCGCCAGCCAGGATCCCGTGGGCAATTCGGGCATCCTGGGCAACCCGAACCTGGATCCCCAGTCCACGGTCCAGTATTCGGCGGGCATCAAGCACCAGTTCACCGACTACATCGCCGGCCAGTTCTCGCTCTACAGCAAGGACATCTATGACCTGATCGCCTCCACCCAGGTCACCGACGAGTCGACCGGCCAGACCCTGGCCCGTTACATCAACAAGGCGTATGCCTCGGCGCGGGGCATCGAGATCACCCTGGAGAAGCGTTACAGCCACAATTACCAGTTCCGCTTCACCTACACCTATTCCTTCGCCGACGGCGTGGCTTCGGACACGGCGTTCGGTTCGGCTCCCGAGGGGTTGCAGTACCTGCCCAACCAGGAATTGCCTCTGGACTGGGATCAGCGCCACACCCTGAACCTCCTGGTTCTCTTTACCAAGCCGAGGGTCTGGTCGACCTCCTTCACGTTCTCCTACGGCAGCGGTTTCCCCTGGACGCCGTTCGACCGCTTCTCCAGGCGGCAGGATCCTCTGCTGGAGAACAGTGAGCGCCTGCCGGCAACCTACTCCCTGAGCATCCAGTTCGAGCGGAATATCAACCTCTACGGCAAGCGGCTGTCCCTGCAGCTTCAGGGGCTCAACCTCTTGAACCAGGACGTCGTCGTCGCTGAAGGCGGCGGAGGCATCTCGCCCGGAATGATCAACGGGGCCAACAGTCTCGGCATCGGTTATCTTACTGAGACCGGGAAATTCGGTTCTGCGTTGCTCCAGGACGCCAACGGCGATGGCGAGGACGAATACATTCCCATCGTCGACCCGCGGACGTTCGGTCAACACCGTTTGTTCCGGTTGGGAATCGGGTACTACTTCTAACAGGGGCTGATGACCCGGCGCTGGGGCCGGGGTGGAAAGGATAACGATGGTGCAAGCCAAGGTAAGCCAAGTGAAATGGCGCCAGGGAGGAATCTTCGCCGGGATGACGGCGGCGGTCCTGCTTGCGGTTTGCCTCGCCGTGCCGGCCGGTGCCGTGATGGAGGGGGCGGGTTCGTCGCCCGGGATCACCTATAACCCCAACGGCGCTTTCACCCTCAACGGCAAATTCGTCATGAACGTGGGGGAAGTGCAGATCAACGTGACCAACTTCGGCCTCATCGGGTCGATGTACTCCAGCGCTCGCCGTTTTTCCGGTGCCCCGTCCTGCCAGTGGCCGGCCGGATCGGGCGACGAATACCTGTGGGCGGCGGGCCTCTGGGTCGGGGGTGTTGTCCTGGGCGAGCGCCTGGTGACCGCCGGTGGCGCGGATTACATCAGCGAGATCTACCCCAAGGACGAAGTGGAATCGACGATCTACGAGGCCCAGGCCGGTGCGCTGTTGCGACCCGCGGGAAACACCGATGCCAGCGGCAACCGGGAGCCGGGTCCCAATCCGGATGACGACGATGACGGTCTCATCGACGAGGAAATCCTCAACGGGCACGATGATGACGGCGACGGCCTGATCGACGAGGATTTCGGCCAGATCGGCAACCAGATGATGGTTGCCACCATGTACGACAACACGAGCCTGGCGCGGGAGGATCACCCGGATCATACGCCCTTGAACCTCCAGATCGTCCGGCAGACCTACCAGTGGGAAAACGACCAGGTCGACGACTTCGTGGGCTTCGAGTACACCATCAAGAATATCGGCGTGACGGAGATCGAAAACGTCTACATCGGATTCTACGCCGATGCCGACATCGCTGCGCGCGGCACCAGCGGCGGCGCGGGTGACGACATGGCCGGGTCCTGGCCGACCAACCACGGAAACCCCGGCATGGTCCTGGCGTCGGACGGCAGCTATGTCCCCATTCAGGTCGGTTACATGTACGACGGGGCCGAGAGCGCTCCGCTGCCCGGATACTACGGTATCCTGTTCCTCGGGCACGACATCGACCCGACCGGGTTCAAGGCTCCGACCAGGGTGGGTATGCGGACCTTCCAGAGGTTTTCCGGGCAGCAGAACTTTGCCCAGGGCGGAGACCCGACCAACGACGATGAGGCCTACCAGCTTTTGAGTGCTCCCCTCGATGAGTGGGACGGGGACACCCAGGACGGCAAGCAAAACGATTTCCGTTTCCTGGTTTCGGCCGGTCCGTTTTCCGTGCTGTCCCCCAGCGACCAGCTCAGTTTCCAGGTCGGTATGGTCATGGGCGCGGGGTTGGACGGGCTGCTGGCCAACTGCGCCGAGGCGGCCCTGACCTGGTACGGCATCTATTTGGACAAGCTGGGCCCCCAGGAGACCCCCGGGGGAGAGGTCAATCCCGGTTCCCTGGGTCGGGAAACCATATTGTGCCGAGAGGATTTCCCGCCGGGAAAATTCGATCAGCTGTCCCCGGATTTTGGTGACACCAGCTGCATGGATCCCAATTGGGCGACCTCGCAGCCCCGGATCACGGATGCGGAAGTCTTCAGGATCGATGTCAACGGAACGACCAAGAATTGTTCCATGTTCAACCTGGATAACTGCTTCGAGTGCGCGAGGCACCTTGGGCACTGGTGTGAGTCCGCAGATTTCGAGGAATCCAAGTGGAAGTGCAACGATCCCGATGCCAGTGAGGAAGACAAAAAGGGTTGCACGGGCATCGACGGCAACGAATCCCAGATCCACTGGCTGGTGGGAATGGCGCCGCCGCCCCCGGGGCTGCGCTTGTGGCCTGCCGACGGCCGCGTGCATGTCTTTTGGGATGACGTGAGCATGATCACCAAGGATATCCGGTTGCAGAAGATCGATTTCGAATCCTACCGCATCTGGAGAGCCGACAACTGGGATCGTCCCTTTGGCTCGTCGATCGTCAACGGCCCCGAGAATTCACTCTGGCAGATGATCGCAGAGTATGACGTGGTCGACAGTTTCATCACCTACCGCGACGTCGGTAACCAGACCTACGTGGACACCATCCCTCTGGGCACCAACACGGGGCTGGATGCCATTTCCTACCGGCCGCGGGTCCTGGACGATCCGCAGTTCGAGGGTTTGGCCGAGGCCATGCAGGTGGTTGTGGACAACGACCCCGAGAACGAACTCGTCACGCGGCCCGATTTGCGGGATCCCGAAGGACGACAATTACCCGAATACAGTGGTCTTGCGCCGTGGGAGACATTCCCGGACGTGCTGGATACCTTCTTCGCCGTTACCTATCGGGCGCCGAATGTCGGCGAGGGCATCAAGGAGAAGCATTCCACCGAGTACTTCGAGTATATCGACCGGGACATCCACAACGGGTTCATATACTTCTACTCGGTGACCGCCTCGGATCACGCCATGTCGCCCGCAGGAACCATCATCGACGGGCATGTGAACCGGTTCCCGACCGGCGCGGGCTTGGCCGGTGATCCCACCTCTTCTTTCACCAATGCGGTGCCCGGCACCAAGAGCCAGACTCCGGATGAGCGGGCCAAGTTCGGGGCGAACATCTATGTCTACCCGAATCCCGCCACACGGGATGCACTGGCTGATTACCAACAGCTCTATCCCAACGGGGACGACCCCACCGGTGTCAGGGTGACTTTCACCAATCTTCCCGAGGCCCATAACACCATCAGTATCTTCACGGTGAGTGGCGACCTCGTGCAGACCATTGACCATGACGGTACGACCGGGAGCGGCCATTTGAGCTGGAATCTCATGAGTCGGAACGGTCAGGAAATCGTCAGCGGGGTCTATCTGTACTCCGTGCAATCGGACGACGATCGCTTTGACGACTTTGTCGGCAAGTTCGTCGTCGTCAGGTAGGTAGGATCTTGTTTGGGGCAGATAGTCGTCAACTCCGTCGGAGGACGGATCTGGAGGTTTCCATGAAACGCATCGCGATTCTGATCGCCGTGTTGCTGGCAGTGCCTTCCCTGGCCGGGGCCGCCGGTTTTGCGAAGGTAGGCACCTTCGGGGGTCAGGAGTTGAAGATCGGGGTCAGTGCCCGTGCAACGGGGATGGGCTCGGCTTTCGTCGGGTTGGCCGACGATGCCTCGGCGGCCTTCTGGAACCCGGGCGGGCTGGTCAACGTGGTCGGCAACGAGGTCTCCGTCAACCATGTGGCCTGGGCGGCTGATACCAAGTTGAGCACCGCCATCCTGGCTTTCAACCCGCGTTCCATTCCGGGGACTTTCGCGTTTTCCGTGCGATCCTACTGGATGGATCCGCAGTTGGTGCGGACCGCCTACAATCCCGAGGGAACAGGGGAGACTTTCGACTCCGGGACGACCACCTTCGGCTTGTGCTATTCCCGCTTCTTCACCGACAAGTTCTCTGCCGGCATGACCGTGAACTATCTGCATATGGCCCTGGCCGAGGTTGCGGTCAATACGGGTTACCTGGACTTCGGCATCATGTACCGCATCGGGATCAAGGATCTCAAGCTGGGCATGACCATCCAGAACCTGGGCAGCAAGTTCACCTTCGACGAGCGGGAATCCAAGTTGCCGGTGGCCTTCAAGGTTGGAACCAGCTTCAACCCCTACAAGACCGACAACCAGCGCTTAACCCTGGCCTTTGAGTTCCAGCATCCTTCGGATAACCTGGAGCGCGCCAACGTGGGCGGGGAGTTCGCCTTGAGCGAGATGTTCTTCGTGCGGGGCGGCTACAACATCAACTACGACACCGACGGCCTTGCCTTCGGGTTTGGTGCCGCCCTGACTACGGGTACGGCCACGCGTCTGCAGGGTGACTATAGCGCCGTGGACATGGGGCCCCTGGGATACGTCCACCGGGTCAGCCTGTCGGTTACCTACTAGATCCGCTGCGCGGGATGACCTCCAGGTCTCCGCTGCCGGATCGCCCTCCGCCCCGCTGCAAAGCGGGGCGGTTTTTTTCGGCGTCAGGTTGATCACGAATCCCTGCTGGCCAGGAGCCGGGGTTTTCCGTAGTATCATGGTGTCCGATCGAGGGGGATCGGGACGCACTACCAGCAAGGGCCGGGTCATGGCTGCGACCACTAACCGCTTCCGCGGCGTGTTTCTCCACATCGTTCTGACATTTTTTCTGCTGGGGTTGACGCCCCGGATCGCCCGTGCGGTCCTGGTGCCTCTGGTTGGCAAGGGGCATTTCCCCAGCCGCGTGGAGGTGATCAACCGCTGGCGCAGCGAGGATCGCCTCGACGTCCTGGTCCTGGTGGAGGTGGATAATGCCGATCTCGCTTACGACAAGGCCGATCGCGGCCTGCTGGGGCGCTTGAACCTCCAAGTCACCCTCGAAGGGCCCGACGGCGAGACCCTGGCCGAGTCCCACCCCGTGCGCACCCGGCCCCTGTCCGAGGCCGAGGCGTCCAGTTCGACCCTCTTCCAGCGTTTCGGGGCCATTTTCGAGGATGTTCCTTTCCGCTCCGGTCGTCTGCGTGTCTATTTGCGGGATGTGAACCGGGTGAAGCCCGGGTTGCTGAACCAGATGCGCGGGCAATTGGCCTCCAGCGAATGCACGACCCTCTGGTATGCCGAGAACACCCCCCGAGCCGACCGGGGCATCGCCCTGGAGGACCCCCTTTTCCTGTCGACTGCTCCCCTGGAGGCCTGGAATCCGGACCACATGGATGACTCCGACCTGTCCGGCGGATTCATCCACGATTACTCCAATCCGGCCCGCCGCTTCGGCTTGACGGCCGATCACCTTCAACTCTACATGCCGGTTTGGCCTCCGGCCGGAGGCATCCCTCTGGACCAGGACGTGCCCGACCTGCGGGTGCAGATCACGAACCTGGACATGGACTTCGTGGTCAACGACACCATCGTCTTCGACAAGCGCGGCAAGGTTGCTTTTGCCGCGGGCAGGCCTGCGGGGGTGTTCTACTCCCTGGATATGAGCATTTTTCCCGAAGGGCTCTACCGTTTGAATCTGGCGCCGCTGGGAGGGTTCGGCAGGGGCGTGCTCAAGGACATCGAAGTCGTCTGGCAACTCGGCCACCTCGGCCGCAGCCGCGCCGAAGTCATCGGCACCGGGCGTATGGTATTTCACGGTGGCCAGATGGATCGTTTCCTGGCGGCGAGCCCTGCCGAACAGGACGGGATGCTGGACGATTTCTGGGCCGGACTCGACACCGATCCCGCAGACGGCGTCAACGTTCCGGAACTGGAGTTCCGCTATCGGCTGGCTTATGTCCGCCAATTCCTGGGTGGCTTCGGCGAGTTCGGCGCCTACGACGCGCGGGGCGAAGTGTTCCTCCTGCTCGGGCCTCCGGACGAGGTCCAGGCCGAGCGGCTGCCCATGAACGAACGGGATCAGGAAGACGCCCTGGTCAAGGTTTTTCGGCGCTTTGCGCCGGACCGGGAGGGAGCCTGGTCCAAGGGCTCCAGCAACGAGGGGACGTCTCAGCCGCGGGACCCCTACGACAACAGCGACGGCATTCCCTTGCCGTCTTCCGTCTTCGCGCAAGAGCACCTCGGCACCCTCCGCTATCGTGCCAGCCTCAACCACGCCTTCGAGCTTTGGAAATACGATGGAGGCGGGCAGCCCCTGTTCGTGAACAGGTTTGCCCACAAGGGGATGGGGCAGCGGTTCCTGTTCGTGGACCGGAGCGGGTCAGGGGAGTATGAACTGGAATCCTCCAACCTGATCCAGGGGGAAGAATAGGTTTGACTTGGTACCCCCACCTGCACTAATTATATCAAGCGACTAGACTCCATCGACCGGGTGAATCGAGGCCCCCCGTGCGCTTGCGCACCACTGGATACGGGGCCCTCACCGTCAGCGGAACCGCGGCCCCCACCTGCACGCTGTCCGGTTGTCGGCACCAGATTACAAGGGTCCATCCATGGAAAGGGAGACTTGCACAATGGCTCGTCAGGGTACGATTAGAAATGCCATTTTCCTCTTGATCGCCTGTGGGCTTCTGGCCCTCACATTGGCCGGACCAGCTCTGGCTCGGGATGAAGGGGATGCCGAAGGCAACATCGACAAGTTCGCCAAGGTTCAGGCCACCAGCGACTCCTTGGGCTTCGGTTCTTCCGCGGCCGATTCCATGAAAGAAATTCCCCAGATCATCGAAGCGACCGGCGGCCTGATGGGCGTTGTCGAACGCTCGCCCCTCGGCAAGACGGGGGCCGGTGAACTGTTCGTCAAGGGCGGCCAGTTCATGTGGTGGCTGCTTGCCGTGGCCCTGGTCGGCTTCGTCTTCCTCATCGAGCGTTTGTGGACTCTCAACCGCGCCCGGGTCAACACGCGCCGTCTGATCGGCACCGTGATCACGACCCTGCGCAACGACGGGGTCCAGGCTGCCGCCGAAGAGTGCCAGAAGGTGCGCGGTCCCATCGCGGCCATCCTGTACTCCGGTCTGCAGAAGGCCGACAAGGGCCGTGAATCCGTGGAGAAGGCCATCGCGACGGCCGGCACCATCGAGATGTCCTTCCTCGAGCGCGGTCTGATCTGGATCTCCTCGGTGACCACCATCGCCCCCTTGATCGGGTTCCTTGGGACGGTGTCCGGTATGATCAACGCCTTCGAGGCCATTGCCGCCAGTGAGCAGGTCAACGCCAAGCTGGTGGCCTCCGGTATCTCCGAGGCCCTGATCACCACCGCCACCGGTCTGGTCGTGGCCATCCCCGCAACCATCGGCTACAACTACTTCGTTTCGGCCATCGACCGTTTCGTGATCGAAATGGAAGAGACCAGTGCCGAGCTGATCGATGAGTTGGAGCGGATCAACGGTTAAGGGGCCGGCGCACGTCCGCATTGCGGGCGCGGCCGGGAAAGGCGTGGACATATGGGCCTGATGAAAAAAAAGAAGAAGGAGGCGCTTGGCGAGTTGCGCATGGACTCGACCGCCGACGTCGCTTTTCTTCTGCTGATTTTCTTCATCGTGACGACGATCTTCGCCGCCGAGCAAGGCTTGACCCTTGTCTTGCCCGGCAAGCAGAAGCAAGAGAATACCGTCAAGGTGAAGCAGAGCAACATTGCCACCTTGTTCGTGCAGGCTGACGATTCGGTAACGCTCGACGGCAAGCCCATCGTCATCAATCACATCATGAATTCCATCCAAGACCGGATCTACTCCAACCCCAAGCTGGTGGTGCTGCTGAAGGTCCACCCGGATGCCGATTACGGCTACATGGTGGCGTGTCTGGACGAACTGAAACTGGCCAACGCCACCAAGGTGTCGTTGAAAACCGCAACCAAGTAGGAAGGAGGCGGAGATGGATTTTGGCCGCAACACCAAGAAAGAGACCTTCATCCCGACTTCGTCCATGGGCGATATCGCCTTCCTGCTTCTGATCTTCTTCATGGTGACCACGATCTTCCGCGAAGAGAGTGGTCTGCCGGTGGAATTGCCGCGGGCCGAGGCCGGAGAAGAGGTCAACCGGGAGCTCGTCTCCAACATCTACATTAATCGCCAGGGACAGATCTCCATCGACGACCGCCTGATCCAGATCCGCTTCGTCTCGGACTTGATCGGTCAGAAGATCAGCGAAAATCCCCAGTTGGTGGTGGCCTTCAAGACGGACAACTACACCGATTACGGGGTGGTCAGCGACGTGATGGAGGAACTCAAGGAAGTCAACGCCGTGCGGGTCTTCTTCAACAACGACATCGAATCCCGCCCCGGCGCGAAGTACTAGGAGGGTCATGAGCACCCAGTCGGTGAACACTCCACTCTTCGTATCGGCCAACGACCAGTTCAAGGCCATGTACAATAAGGTCCTGCGCTGGTCTGCGCTCATCGCCGTGGTGCTGACCCTGCTCGGTTTCCTGCTCAGCCCGAACTATACGCCGAACCCGTACAAGCTGCGGCAGCAGGAGATGGAGATGGTGAACATCGAGGACCAGGAGGTCATCGAATTGCCGCCGCCGCCGGTCGAAGCGCCGCCACCGCCCCAGGTGATCGAGGCCGCCCCCGACGACGAGGTCGCCGACGACGTGGAGATCGCCGACACCCTCATGGATCTGGACACGGCGATCAGCAGTTCCATGCCGTCGTACGATACCGGCGGGGACGAGGGTTTTGTGGCTTCCTCCGAGAATCCCAAGATTCTCCATTTCGAGAAGCCCGGTTACCCGGAGATGGCGCGGCGTGCCTCCATCGAGGGCACGGTGCTGGTCAAGGTTCTGGTGGGACCGGACGGGACCGTGAAACAGGCGGTTCTGCTACGCGGCGTCAACCCCATCGTGGACCGGGAGGCCCTCAAGGCCGCCCGCAAGTGCACCTTCATTCCGGGGAAGCAGCGGAACATTCCCGTGAAAGCCTGGATGGCCCTGCCGTACGTTTTCCGTCTGCACTAGGTCGAGTCGATGCGTTTGGCGAAGGCCGCGGTGGTTGCCGCGGCCTTTTGCATGAAACCCCCCGAGCCCCGCGTGCGTATAGAGGAGGACGCCCGCAGTCCGAAAGGATATTGCTTGGGTTT